>CETM01057207.1_pt1 | contig 10383 bp, 8 predicted proteins | sample 361451 | NCBI WGS metagenome assembly CETM01 (sample SAMEA2622690, study PRJEB7988) | marine metagenome | isolation source: saline water (ENVO:00002010), including
GTATGGGTCCGTCTTGGGCGGACCTGTCCTGACTCTTCCAACAAGGTGCCAGATGATGTTCCCGACTTCGATGTTTCCTTCCCTCTCCTTCCCTCACAACACCCGAGACAGCCAAACAGAATCGTCATCCCACGATCCCTGGGGTGATCGTCGTCTCGCCCGGATGGAACGCAAGGAACCCACCCGTCGACTGCTACGTGACGTCATGGCCCTGCGCCGGATTCGTGGCATGAGCCAGACGGCGCTGGCGGCCGAGCTGGGGGTCAGCGTGCGAACCCTGCAGGAGTGGGAGCAGGGTCGACGACTGCCCTCGGGGGTCGGTCAGGCCCTCCTGGAGCGCTGGATGGGAGACAACAAGCAGCACTGTGAACAAGCCTAGTCATTTGATTTTATTGGATAAGATAGTAACTATTGAAAAGGAGAATAAATTGACACCGAGCTAAGGGGACATCATCATGCATGTCGTATATTCGAAGGCATCAGGTCGTCCCCGTCAGCAATAGAAGATTCTCCCAATGTCTCGCCCTAGTCGAAATGCTCAATCACTCAGCCGCCAGATAGAAGCAGTATCACCTTTGAGCATTGGCCATCGATTCCGCATCCCTCTTAAAAACGAGACCATCGCGCAGTCACAGGTGAGATTTGAGGACGAAGATGAAATCAATCACCTCCCTGGTCTCGAAAAAAGCATTCGGCAGCCCGACAACAAACTTCCTCAGAAGCTGACGGTGGATAACTGCTACGTTGAGAAGAAGATTTCATTGCGCCGAAACCTGAGAGGCGACAAAGAACATGTGACAAGATTCGTGCTACGTGATGACGGCCCAATAGACCGCATCAAAAAGCTTTACCATGCGACAACGAAAACGCTCATCCATCATAAGAACATGTCACCCTACATCCTGGAGCTAAACAGATACTTCGCCCCCTTGGAAGCTTCAGGCGGGTTCGACAGCCATGCAAAGATCTCCCATAAAGAAGCAACCCAAAAGATAGGTGAAGCCAACGCTGTTCTCGACACATTTAGAAACACCACATCTTCTTCCGACTTCAAGAAAAAAATCAAAGCCATCCAGCAGAGCACAGAAAGACGTGAAAGAGAATTAAAAAGATGGTTCAACTCTTTTTGGTATCATCATGCTCGCCTGTCATGGCTTCACATACAGCTCGGATATCAAAAGGTGAGGTACCGTGATGCCGATCAAATTTTGGCAGACCGAAAGCGACTGATTGAGAAATTCAAGAACCATCCATTCAGTCAGAATCGAGTCGGCTACCTTAGCAAGATCCAATACCATCACGCCAAAGGATTGATCATCGACTTCATCATGCTGCTCGACACAGAAAGCGACATCGACTGTGACAGCCAAAGAGAGAATCTTGTCGATTTATGGCATGAGATTGTTGATACCAATGGATCGCCAGGTCCAAAAGGAGCCGTATGGGCTGAGGCAGCATCACCAAGGGCTTTCACCATCAATGGCATCTGGGATCGAGAAGACCAGAATTTCCACGAACATCTAATGCAAATGATTCGCTACCTAAGCTACCATGATCGCTTCCTGCGAGCCGACCTGCCCCACCATGCAAGATCACTGAGCAAATCTGGACCGGCTTCGGCAACCTCCTCTTGAACCTAACCACCAAAGGAATGAAGACATGAAAAGCTCTATCATGGAGCGCGATGAGCGATACAAGATGATGGAACAGCTTGAGCAAGAGATCAAAGACATTGAAGCGAGTGATGTGTACAAAGCCGAAGCCAGCTTAAAGGACAACATTGACAAAGTCTTAAAAGATCACAACAAAGAACCCAAAGATCTACTGACCATCTATCCTTCCCTTGTTCAGCCCACCAAGGAACAGGCACCCATGAAACCCGGTGGCCGCACCCTGCCGACGAAGACCTATCGCAATCCACATACAGGCATTGAAGTAACAGCCAAAAGCACGCGCCATAAAACTTTGCAGCAGTGGAAGAAAGACTACCCTGACGACGACCTTGACGACTGGATCGTCAAACTCTGACATCAGTCCGCATACCTCGATCTTCCTTCATGACTGTACCTCTGACACGCCCTTCTTAGGACATGGACCGAATGCTCATCAATGCTCGCGAACATTCGCATGCGCGGATCGCACCGCGCGACAACGGACTGATGCTGGGACAACATCCGTCGCTGCCCTTGACGATTCAGGATGTTGAAACCGTAGCTCGCCACGTTCCTGTCGTTCTCCCTCGGAACAGTACCTCCAGCACCTGCCGCACGCGCTGATACCCCAGCTGGATGGTGAGACAGATCTCTTGCAGGGCTATGTGCCCAGCTTGTTGCGCGAGTATCCGTTCTCGCTGCTCCAGGAGGGCGTGACGGCTAATGAGGATGCCTCAGTGCAACTGACTCCGGTGCTGTGGGCCGATCCTCAGGCGCCGCACTGGTCACAGGAAGGCTATCGGCTATTTGATGAGCAGGGGCAGCCCACCTCCTACCTCGAGGGCGTCGTTTCGCGCCTGATGGGGCTCAAGCAGCTTGTCGACCGCACCCATCGCCTCATCGCATTACTGCACCGGGCAGAGGTGCTGACACCGATCCACGTCCGCCATCAAGACACCTGGTGGCCCTGCTATCGCATCGAGACAGCCAACCTGAGTGATCGGCTGGAATCCTTGGATGACCCACTGGCAGGAAATGCGGCACTTTTCGCCATGACGCTGGCGGATTCCATGGCACCACTGACGACGGTAGACAATACGGACGACGACGTCCCTGAAGCCCACTCCCGGCTATGGACGTGGTGACGCGGCAGACTCCAGCACCGGGCTCACACTCCTGACGAAATAGCTCACAGCGGCCCCAGAGCCGCTTTTATGCCGTGAGACACGGGGAATCATCAGGTCGTGTCGTAAAACGCCGCACAGGAAGGCATAGAAGCGACAGGGTCACTCCCGTTCACCTGGATGTGCAATAGTTCAATCTCAACAGGTGGCAGAGCCACCAAGTATCAACGCAAAGAGAGGGTGGCTGGGGGATTGAGAGACCGACATCCAAGCTCAGAGGACCGGTGCAATAGGATGGCCTGCTTTGCTCATGGCGTTCAGCCCGTTACGACGCGATTGCGCCCCGTGCGCTTCGCCGCGTAAAGAGCATCATCGGCCCGCTGCATGAGGGACTCTTGGATATCGCCCGGGCGGTATTCAGTGACACCGATGCTCAAGGTGATCGCCAGGTCGTTCCAGTCATGGATTTCCACAGCATGACGAAGCCGCTCGAGAGCATACTGGGCCGCATCAGTGCCGGCGCCCGGCATCAACAGGCCAAACTCCTCGCCGCCAATGCGTGCCGCCAAGTCGTCATTCCGCAACCGGGAGGTGATCAGCTCGCTAAACTGTCGTAATACCCGGTCGCCGGCAGCATGTCCGTGACGATCATTGACCGGCTTGAAGTGATCGATATCGAGCATCGCTACGCTGAAAGTTGAGGAGCCCGAAAGAGACGCCTCGCGTAGCCACTGATCCAGCACCTGGTCGAAGCGCCGACGGTTAGGAAGAGTGGTGAGGGCGTCGCTGAGCGCCTCTTTCTCCAGACGATTGTTGGCCTGTTCCAACGTCGTCCTCTGGGCTTTCAAGTTGTCGCGCAAGGCCTCGAGCTCGCCAACCGCTGCGCTTTTCTCGGCCAGCGCCCGCTGGGCGGCATGGCGCATTTCGATTAGCTCTCGTTCAAGATAGTCCTTGCGCACGATCGAGAGCATCGACAGCAGCGTGAAACGGACACTTTGATGCACGATCTGCCGAGCGCTGCATAAGACGGGCATAGGTTCGCCCCCCTTTACCTGCAGCGTCAGATGTATCTCATCCGCTGAGCCACGCTCAGCCACCCGATAGACCATCAGCCCCAGGTAGAGCACGCGCGCCTCGGGCGTGAATATCTCACTGGCCGGCCGATGCATCAGGCAGTCAATGGGCGCATGCAACCAGTCACTCAGGGTCTGGTTGACCTGAATGACAACGCCCTGCTCATCAATGACCGCCTGACCGGACGGCGTCAAATGCCACCACCCCATCAAATCAGTCTCCGGGATACTCATGGAGTACGACTCGCTTGGAACGTGATCCGGCTCTGCAGTATCCGAGCGAGCGGTTCGGGGTCGGTCAGCTGCGGGTAGTGGCCGGCGCTGTCCAGTATCGCCAATTCGCTCTCGGGCAGGTTGTCCCGCAAATATTCAGCAGCCTCCAGCGGGACGATGGTGTCCCGAGCAGTTTGCACGATCAGGCTCGGCACCTTGACCTCCGGCAAGTGATGACGGGTGTCGCCCAAGAAAATGCTACGTGCCAGTGGGCGCAACACCTCAGGGTCCACCGCCAGGAAACGCTCACGAAGGTCTTGTTCCCGGGAAGCGGTTGCAGCATCACCCAACGCCACCTTCGAGAGGGTACCGGCCCAATCCAGGTAGTTTTGCTCCATCAGTTGCATCAAGCCATTGAGTTGATCTCGACTATAGCCGCCGTAGTAGCCGGGAGGGTCATCCAAGTAGCGAGCCGAGCTGCACACCATCACCAGCTGTTGGAAAACGTTCGGGCGCTCGATGGACGCGAGCATGCCGACGGTGCCACCGATAGAGTGACCAAGCATCACCGCACCTTCGAGCGAAAGCGCATCGCACAGGGCTACGATGTCCTCGACATGACCAGTAAGAGTGGTGTGACGATCAGCGTCGAAGGCGTCCGGAGCCGCCCAACCGAAGCCGGCGAGGTCAAACCGAATCAGCCGGTAGTCGGCCTCCAGGTAGGGCACCAATCGCTGCCAAGCGGTCTGATCACAGCCAAAGCCGTGGATGAGTAATAATGGCGTATCGCCTTGGCCTTGCTCTGTCACATTCAGTAGGTGGCGGATATCGGCCATCGATTCTCCAAAGACGTCCATGTGATGTTGTAAATGAGCTTGCCCGCTGAAAAAAGAAAGCTCAAGACATCCATAAGCGATCGCATCGTGGGTAGGAAGGCCACCTACGTGAATTGGTAGCATTAGCCGTTGCGAATCACGCTACCCCGTCGCAACACTCCCCATGAAATCAGGTGGATGTGTCGCTCAAGCATCGCTCAGGGGTTGTCGCACCATGCTCTCCGAGACTTGCTAGAAGGATGCGGATATCCAGCAGGCTGCACTGCTCGACATCGGCATGTGCCTCTGGCAAAGCAGAGCTTCTCAAACGCACCCCTAGCCTGCCCCGAAGCCCATGAAATGTCCCGTAGTGCTTGGCTCCCGGCCAGAGGCACGTCAAGCCTCTTCCCAGTGCACCCGATTGCGGCCTGCTTCCTTGGCGGCATACAGCTTTTGATCGGCGCGCCTGATCGCCGGCTTCAATGTGGTCTCTCCGGCACTGACCAGCGTCACGCCGAGTGAGGCGGTATAGACCAACGCCGCGTCTTCTTCTATAGCCTGACTGATCTTGGCGGGGGTGGTGGCGATTGCCTGGCGTAGCCTCTCGGCAACCTGAAGAGCTTGTTCTTTGCTCGTGTTGGGCAACAGTACAGTGAACTCCTCACCGCCTATGCGACACAGGACGTCGCCGTCACGCAGCACCTCCTGAGCAAGCTCAGCGAAGGCCTGCAACACCAAATCGCCCACGTCGTGGCCGTAGGTATCGTTGATGTGCTTGAAGTGGTCAAGATCGATAGCCAAAAGAGATAGTGGAGCACCGCTGCGCTCGGCACGGGCGATCTCCATGGACGCCTGATCTTCCAGAGCACGACGATTCCCCAAGCCGGTGAGCGGATCGATGAGCGCCTGCTGCTCCAGCCGCGCCTCCATTGCCTTCCGCTCACTGAGGTCGAACACCATGGTCCGAGAATACTGAAAGCCCTCCTCGGTCACATGCGCTTTGCCCTGGATGGCTACCGGCATACGAGTGCCATCGCGACACAGCAGTTCGCATTCTGCTCCCCCTTCCTGCCCCTCGCCCAACACCTTCTGGAAGGCGGCGTCGAAGGCCTCCCGGGTCTCCGACGTCACAAAGTCTCGATAATGACGCTTGTCGATCACCTCATCGGCGCGATAGCCCAGCCACCCGAGTTCGGTACGATTGATTTTGATGACTCGGCCATCACTGTCCAGCGAGTGATAACCGCAGGGAGCGTGCTCATAGAGGTCTTGCACCTCATTAGCGTACTGGCGGGCCTCGCGCGAGAACGCCAGCGCCCGTTGCCGTAGCACACGCAGCCGATGGTTACTAAACACCCAGAATACCCCGAAGGCCATCGACAAGAGGTAGACCAGAACGATAGCCAGCAGCTGCACCGGATTTTCCAACAGCAGTCCCCAGAAGCTGGGCCTCGGCATGAGAATGCCAAGGCGCCAAGGTTGGGTGCCCGGGTCACTGATGATCGTGCCCGCTTGACTTCGATAATGCTGAGTACGCAGATCGTGGCTGCGAAACGCAAGCAGATGATCGCCCAAGGTAATGCTGCCCTGGTTGCGGGTGGCCATGGCCGCCCAGGCAGCGGGCCACTGTATTGACAGCGGTTGCCCGAAACGCGCGCCTGAGCCACTGCCGTCAGGCAGCAACCACTGACCTTGAGTATCCACCAGCAGCGCCTGGCCCTGGTTCCCATGGGCATGGGGCAGTGACGCCGTAAGCTTGGACCAGTCGAGCGTGAACAACAGCACGCCCAAGCGCTCGCCCCGCTCCCCAATGATCGGGGTGGAGATATCGATGACGGTCGTCACCGGTGACTCTTGCTCGCCGGACGCCCCCAGGCGTGGCGGGGAAACATAGAGGTCCCGTGAATGCAGACTCATGGCCTTGTGAAAGGCATCAGTGGTGTCATGCTTAACCGCCAGAGACCGCGATTCTAGAGGCAATTTAGAGGTAGCCACCCACTCACGGCCTTCGGCATCCACCACCATCAAGCGGGTGTAGCGGCCGAAATGCGTCAGCAAAGTGCGAAACAGTGTATCCAACTGTTTCCAGTCGCGCTGCGACGCTCGACCCCATCTGGGCTCTTTGCTTGCTGTTTGACGCAACAGGAAGCGCCTGAGTAAGGGATATTCCGCAGTGGATAACACCTGATTGAAGCTTTCGTTCATGCCCCTCAAAAGCAGTTCGTACTCGGAGGCGAGCATCGCCTCGGCCGACCGGCGCGTGGCGTCAGCCCGCTCTTCCAAGTGCGAAATGAAGATAGGAGTCACTGTCAGCGTGACCAATGCCATGGGGACAAGGACCGCCACCATCAGGCGTGCCCGAAAGGGTTTGATGATCAAGACCGAAACCTCGAAAAAAGCTAACCGCAATCCATGCTGGCAAGTCGTCCAAAACGTCGCAGGAAGTCAATGAAGGTTCCCTCGCTGAGCGCACGCAGTATCCAGCAAAAGCCGTATCGTGTCATCTCGGCACGTATAGGTACTGTGATGGCACTGCATCGCCCGTTAAGGCACACTCAACAGCAACCCGTAGATGGATGGTGCTTGATCGATTAAGCACCGCGTCTTATCCCTTTGAGACACGAGGTATGGAGGCACGCGCGTGCTCAACGAATTAGCGCTGATGGAGGCACAGCAGGAAGTCCACGAACGGATCGCGCAGCAGGCCCCACTTGAGGATACTCTGGATGCCATCGCCCACTGGATCGAGATTCTGCTGCCTGACGCCGTGGTCGCCTTCATGCGTTACGATCCCCGGGACGGGACGCTTACCCTTCTCCCTAGCCAGCGCTTCTCCTCGTCCTATCAGGCGTGCCTCCAGGCGATCCCCATTGGCCTTGATATGGCCTCCTTTGGCTGCGCGGCCTATTGCCGCGAGCCGGTCATCACCGAGGACATTCGCACCGATCCGCGCTGGGCAGCATTCCGCGATGCTGCCGACCATGAAGGACTACGAGCCTGCTGGTCAACGCCCGTCGTGACATCCCGAAGAGAGCTACTGGGTACCTTCGGCACCTACTTTCGAGAGCCACGCCATCCCACCGACACCTGCAGGCGTCGCCTGAAACAGGCCGCAGCGATCGTCGCCTTGGCAATCGTTCGTGACCGTGATGCGAAGAGCCACAGAGCCTTGTCGGAATGGCACCGTTCGCTGTTCGTGAATCATCCCGACGGCGTCTATACGTTTGATCTGGAAGGACGCTTCCAACGTGGTAATGCGGCGCTAACGCGTATTACCGGATACCCCGAAGAAGAGCTAATTGGCCGACACTTCAACGAGTTCATCGAACCCGAGTATCGCGATCTGACCCAGTCAGGATTCGATATCGCCCGAAAGGGCGGCTCGCACCAGTATGAGACCCTGGGTACCCACCGAGACGGCCATCCTTATCGGCTGGAGATCCTCAACTTCCCGGTCTCGGTGGATGGAGAGGTGGTAGGGGTCTATGGCATTTGCCGCGATGTCACCGCTCGCAAGCAGGAAGAAGCAAGTCGCCTCTTGCTCGAGCGCGGCATCCAGGCCACGCCCAATGGGGTCGTCATGGCCGATGCCCGTCAGCCCGATATGCCATTGGTGTACGCCAACGACGCTGCCTATAGGCTTACCGGCTATACCCCCGAAGAGGTGCTGGGGCGAAACTGTCGCTTCCTACAAGGCCCCGACACCGACCCCGACACACTCACCGCTATACGCCGAGCCATCAGAACGTGGAGCTCCGTTGAGGTCACCTTGCGCAACTATCGCAAGGACGGCACACCTTTCTGGAACCATCTTTCCCTGAGCCCGGTGTTCGACACTGAGGGAGCCTGCACTCATTACATCGGCATTCAGCAGGACATCACTAAACAGCGAAAACAGGAAGAACATATCGCCTACCAGGCAACCCACGACCTGTTGACCGGCATGCCTAACCGCACCGCCTTCGATAAATGCCTGCAGGCAGTTTTCGAGCAGCGCCATGAAGCTAAAGGGCTACTGGTGGTCATGCACCTCGACCTGGACGGATTTAAAACCGTCAACGACGGCATCGGGTACCACATTGGCAACCAGCTATTGGTAGCAGTCAGTGAGCGGTTGCGCCAGGTGATCGGCGAGGATGGCACCCTGGCCCGAATGACTGGTGACGAGTTCGCCCTACTATTTCCCAATTTCGATGATCAGCATACAGTGATCGGCATGGCCGAACAGGTGCTGAGCAGCCTGTCTCGGCCGTTCCTGATCGAAAACCGTGCCCTGCATATCAGTGCCAGCATGGGGGTCGCCTGCGACGGTCCGAGCATCGATCACGCCTACGAGTTGATGCAGCGCGCTGACTTGGCGGTGGCCGATGCAAAACAGCAGGGCCGCAACACCTGGCATTGGTATCAGGTGGATAAGCAGCGAGTCACCGAGGAAGCCGTACTGTTGCGCCACGACCTGCATGCGGCGCTGCAAGAGAACCAATTTGAACTCTACTACCAACCCATCGTGGAAGCGGTGAATGGGCGTATTCGGGGGTTGGAGACGCTGATCCGTTGGCATCATCCCGAGCGAGGGATGGTATCTCCAGGGGTCTTCATCCCGCTGGCCGAACAGACCGGACAGATCATTCCTTTGGGACGCTGGGTTCTGCGTCGCGCCTGCCAGGATGCCGCCGCCATGCACGCTGAAGTCAGTCGGGTGTTGCCGGTTGCCGTCAATATTTCCTCGCTGCAGTTCCGACGCGATGGCTTCGTGAACGACGTGCAGGCAGCACTTGACGACGCCGGTTTGCCACCCGAGCTACTGGAAGTGGAGGTCACCGAGAGCGTGCTAATCGACGGCGCTGAGCCAGCCATCGAACTGATCAACCAACTCAAAGCCATGGGCGTCCGGGTCGCACTGGATGACTTCGGCACGGGCTTCTCCAGTCTCGGCTACCTGCGCGACCTTCCCATCCACAAGGTCAAACTGGACCGTGGCTTCATCCAGGACATCACTACCAGTCGCAGCAATGCCGCCATCGTGCAGGGGATCATCACCATGGCCCATCACCTGGATTTGGTAGTGGTTGCCGAAGGCATCGAGGAACAGGGGCAGCAACAGGATCTGGTACGCCGCAACTGCGATCTCCTCCAGGGATTCTACTTCGCCAGACCCATGCCTCGGGAAGCCATCATAGCATTGCCGGACCTATTACCAGTGTCCTCGACGCACTAATCTGGAGAGCGCAGACTAGCAACCACTGCTTGGCGACAGTGTTGAACCGCCGACGCAGCTCGGCACTGCGCTCTCTCGGGTCTCATCAGGACAGGCCCCAAATTCCTCAAAATGACTCCCACTCCTCCACCTCTTGGCGAGGTCCGACTGCCTTCCTAGGCTCTTGACCACTACTCACTCCGCGCTCAGCGTTGGATGACTGCTGGCTGGTGCGAGACCTACGATCTTCCTGGTCGCCATGGCCAAGCTGCGTCTGGGCACCGCGACCCTGATCGCGACCCTGAGCAA
>CETM01202259.1_pt1 | contig 10383 bp, 12 predicted proteins | sample 361451 | NCBI WGS metagenome assembly CETM01 (sample SAMEA2622690, study PRJEB7988) | marine metagenome | isolation source: saline water (ENVO:00002010), including
CCCCATAAAAACCTTTACTCCACAAACTTGTTGAGGGTCTATTTTTTTTATTTCGTCGATATTTGAATTACTTGTTCCCATGTAAAAAGAGTAATTAGCCAAGGAATCTTTCTGAGCAATATTAATTTTTTCTTGCCAAAGATCATTGGTCAAGGTCGGAGGAATAACATTTGGCATATCCATAAAAGAAGTGGTTCCGCCTGCTACGGCTGCAATGGATTCAGACTTTATGCAACCTCTATCTGTAAGACCTGGTTCTCTAAAATGAACCTGATCATCAATAAACCCTGGAAATAAATGAAGACCAGTTGCGTCTATAAACTCTCCTCTTACTTCAAGAGAGTCTTCAATTTTTTCTATACGACCATCCTTTACAAATAAGTCTTTCTCAGAAAGACTTCCTTCATTCACTATAGTGGCGTTTTTAATTATTAGTTCTGGCATTAGTAAGGTTTGCTCCCGTTAACTGTAATTCTATGAAGTGTTCTTGTTTGGTTTCCATGATCATGCACTGCAAAATGTTGAACGCATCTATTATCCCAGATAACAAGGTCACCATTATGCCATTTATGCTCATAGATAAACTCTTTCTTACTACAATGCTCGTAAAGAAGACTTAATAAATCTTCACTTTCCTTATTCGATAATCCTTCAATTTTTTCTACGAAAGCCTGTGTGACATATAAAGCCTTTTTATCAGTTTCAGGGTGCGTTCTAAATATGGGATGCTTCACTGACTTTACTAAAGACAGGTCGGCACCCGCTAGTAGAATTACTGATTTATTAGAATTTATTGCTACTGAGGATGAAAACTTTTCTTTTAGTGATTGTTCTAGTGATTCATAAGCTAAATATTGACTGGCAAAGAGAGTATTCCCGCCTTTATCGGGCATCTCTATAGCATAAAGAATTGTTGCATCAGGAGGCTCTTCTTCAAAAGTCACATCAGAGTGCCAGTGGGCGTTAGCATGAAATTCTTGTCCATGGTTTTCAATTTTAATTATTTCTGGATATTCATCTAACCCCTTAAAAACGGGATGTATTTGAGGCTGCCCCCAGATTTTGGTTACAGACAATAAATCATTAGGAGATAGATTTTGATCTTTGAAAATCAAAACTAGATTTTCTAAGAAAGCTTGCTTGATTAGTTTATAGCTCTCAGTTGATAAATTCTCTTTTAAATCAATATTACTTATTTCAGCTCCTAACGGATTAATCTTTTTTATTTTCATTTTAGATTAGAGTTTCATTACAGTAATTCTTCCAAAATCAAATCCTTTGCCTTCAGTATATTCTGAGCCACTTCTATCTAAAACTTTCTTAACGAGCTCAACCATCCTACTGCTATTGCCACAAATAATAGTTAAAGGAGCCTGTTGTTGATTTAAGTAAATAAAGTTTTCTACAATTAAATCAACCTCATGGTGTCTAACTCCATGTAGGTCCAATTTTTCCATTTTTAATTGATTTGATTCCTTATAAGTTTGCCATTTAAGGCTCCAGTAGCTTCTCCATTTTTAAAGGCTACTTGACCTGAGACTATCGTATATTCATAACCGGTAGCTTTTTGAACCAATCTTCTTCCTCCAGCGGGTAAATCATTTAATACTTCTGGTTCATGAAGAGTTAGGTTTTCGAAATCAATAACATTAATATCAGCTTTAAGGCCTTCTTTTAGTAAACCTCTATCATTTATACCCAGAAGCTTAGAAGTTTCTAAAGTTTGCATGCTTATAAGTTTTTCTAAAGGAATTTTTTTTCCTCTTTTTCTATCTCTGCCCCAGTGTTGGATCAAGGTAGTGGGAAAACTAGCATCGCTTATAGCTCCGCAGTGAGCGCCTGCATCGCCAAGTCCTGAAATAGAATATGGGTGATTGAGCATCTTTTCAACATAATCAAGGTTACCTGGCAAATAATTAAATAAAGGGTGATAGATAAGGGCCTTCCCGTCTTTCTCCAATAAACAGTCATATGCAACTTCTTGAGGTGATATCCCACCTCTGCTGGCTAACGCTTCAAAAGAAGCATCAGGCTCTGGTTCGTAATTAGCAGGCTCACCCAACCTAAACATTTTATTAAAAGATTGTGTAATTTCCTCCACTAAAGGGTTGCCAATTGAAACAGGTTGTTCAGATAAAATCTTCTCCCTGAATTTGGGGTCCTTCATTGTAGATACTTTTTCTTCCAAACTCTTTTTAGAGATTTCATAGAAGGAAGGATAGAAAATAAAAGGATTTAGAGTAGCGGTTAACCCCATGTTAATACCTGTTGCTCTTGGTGGAACTTGTCCATACATATTTATTCCTTGATCTTGTGCTTTTTCAATCCCATCTAGAAGTTGATGCCACCAATCAGGTCTTTGGTCCATTTGCTCGACAGTTATAGATATAGGTCTGCCAGAAGATTCAGACATTTCTTTAAAAATATCAAATTCAGTATCAAAATCATAAAAATCTGAAATACCTTGAAGAACTCCGCTTCTTATTTCTCCTAAAGACTTTGCTATGGATACTAATTCATTTTTGTGGGCTGTGATACTGGGTGTTAATTCACCGCTTGAATCTCTATGTTTTTCAGTTCTCGAAGTACTAAAACCAAAAGCCCCTGCTTCTACTGCCTCTTTAACGATGGAGCTCATTTCATCAATTTCTTCTTGGGTGGCTTCTTCCCTATCTATTCCCCTTTGACCCATAACATAAGCTCTAACTGCTCCATGAGGAATTTGAGTTCCTACATCTATTGCTAAAGGTTTATTATCTAAAGTATCTAAATATTCAGGGAAACTCTCCCATTGCCAATTTATGCCTTCGTGAAGAGCTGTACCGGGTATGTCTTCAACTCCTTCCATTAAACTTATAAGCCAATCTCTCTCTTCAGGTTTACAGGGCGAGAAGCCAACACCGCAGTTGCCCATTACAACAGTAGTTACGCCATGATAAGTTGAGGGTCTTAAATAAGGATCCCAAGTTACTTGACCATCATAATGAGTATGTATATCAACAAAACCAGGGGTTACGATCTTTGATTCTGCATCAATTGATTTATCTGAAACCTCGTTTTTTAAATCTCCTATTTTTGAGATAAGTCCATTTTTTACTCCAATATCGGCTTCAAATGGTTCTTTGCCCGAACCATCATAAATAGTTCCATTTCTAATAATAAGGTCATACATGCTTCTATTTTACAAGAATTACATGATATTCTAATACTTATGAAAACTTTTTTTAAAATACCATTACTAACAACAATTATTATATTTCTAGGTTTTTTTAATCTAACTTCTATCGTTTTTGCTGAAGAATCTAATGAGAGTGATCCTGCAAAAGAAGAAAGTCAGGAAGATAAAAAGAAAAGTTTAGAGTTTGTTGTTAAAGAGTTTAATTTATTTGAAGGGTTTATAAAAACATATCAAGACCCCAAAACTAGTTCGATATACTTTTCTATAAAAGAAGATCAACTAAATAAGGAATTTATATACTTCGCACATGTTTCTGACGGTGTAGTAGCTGCACGAAGAAACAGAGGAAGTTATTTAGATAATGGAGTTTTTAGATTTGAGAGACATTTTGAATCTATTAGATTAATAAGGGTTAATACTGCTTTTTCTATGGACTCTAGCACAGCTCTATCTAAATCATCGGGAGCAAATATCTCTAACTCAGTAATTAAAGTATTTAGCATTAAAGCCAAGGACCAAGATAAAAAAGAATTCCTTATAAATGTTTCTGGTTTATTTCTATCAGAATCATTGACTAAAATAGCCCCAATACCGTATCCGGAAGGCCCTCCTCCTAAATTTAAATGGGGGAATATGAGTTCTGAAAAATCTAGAATACTTGCCCTTTTAAATTACCCTAAAAATACAGATGTAGAAATCGAATATGTATTCGAAAATCCGCCTAGTTGGGGATATGAAGAAGAAGACGCTTCAGATCCTAGAAATATAAGCATTTCACTTCGCTACAGTTTTATTGAAATGCCTAAAAATGATTTTGTTCCACGCTTAGCTGATCAAAGAGTTGGTTACTTTACTGAGAGAATAACCGATCTTTCTTCTACTGACGTTACTCCTTATGCCGATTTAATCAATAGATGGGATCTTAAAAAGAAAAACCCGGAGCAAGAACTTTCTGATCCTGTAAAACCCATAACTTTTTGGATGGAGAACACCACGCCTATTGAATTAAGAGATTACATTCGAGAAGGAGTGCTAGCATGGAACAAGGCATTTGAAAGTGCTGGATTTACTAATGCATTAGAGGTTAAACAGCAACCTGATGATGCTGACTGGAATGCAGGAGATATCAGATACAACGTCTTAAGATGGACTTCTTCTCCTAACCCTCCTTTTGGTGGATATGGTCCTAGTTTTACTAACCCTAGAACAGGAGAAATTATTGGAGCAGACATAATGCTGGAGTGGGTGTATCTAACCAATCGCATAAATCTAAATGCTATATTTCCAGAAGTAATGAATGGGGAATACTGCGCGGCTGGAGATTTTACACAAGAAGGAAACCTTCTTTCAAATTTAGTAATGAATTCTTTAGGAAAGGAGATGGATAAAAAAATTGTTAGACAAAGCATTATTAGACTTACATTACATGAAGTTGGACACACCCTAGGGTTAAATCATAATTTTAAAGCTAGCTTTTTACATGATCCTGTAAGCGTTCATAACCCTTCTATAACCCAAGAACAAGGGGTTACATCTTCTGTCATGGAATATCCAGCAGTGAATATTGCTCCACTTGGGATAGAGCAAGGAGATTATTATGATGTCGTTCCAGGAGCCTATGATAAATGGGCTATAGAATTTGGATACAAGCCAAGTTTAACTAACGAAGAAAGAGAAGAGATACTATTTAGATCAAATCAACATGAATTAAAGTTTGGCAATGATGCAGATGATATGAGAGTTCCTGGTAAAGGAATTGATCCTAGGGCAATGGTAAATGATATGAGCAGTGATCCCATTACCTATGCAGCTCAGAGAATTGAACTGGTTAATAGCACAACAGAAAAATTACCTAATCAACTTAAAGGGGCTTCAACATGGGAAGAGTATAGATTAGCTTTGAATACTCTTATACGTGAAACCGGAAGATCACTTAATACTATTTCTAGATACATAGGAGGAGTTTACGTAAATAGATCTACTCCTAAACAAGAATCTCCTCTAAAACCGTATGAACCAGTCCCATATGAGATGCAAAAAAAAGCAATGGAGTTGTTAACGCTTCATGCATTCTCACCTAATGCCTTTCCAGTAAACTCAGAATTATTATCCATTGCGCAACTTGAAAGGAGAGGCTTTGATTTTTCAAGGGAACATGAAGATCCTAAAATCCATAAAGCAATCATGAGTATACAGTCTCAAATTCTTTCTCATTTATTAAGCGGTTGGACTTTAGACCGCATAACAGACTCAAGACTATATGGAAATACATATAATACTTTTGAAATGATGGAAGACCTCACTAACGCAATCTTCTTAGAGGACGCTAATTCTAAGGTCATTACCCAAAGACAAAACCTGCAAGCTTTATATGTACAAAGATTGTTAGAACTTATTGAAAGTTCGCGACCTGATCAAACTTCAGTTGCATCTGCTCATAAAGCCCTTAAAGACATTCAAAAAATTGTTAAAAGAAGATCTATGGATCAAGAAACACAAACACATAGAGAGTTCTTATTGTGGCAAATAGAAAGTTACCTTAGTTCTTCTTAAAGGCCTTTTAAGAATTTCAATATCAGCTCATTAACTATTTCTGGTGCTTCTTGTTGGGTCCAATGTCCTATTCCTTCTAGCTCTTCAGCGAGAACCAAGTTGTCATAACTTGATTGGATTCTTTCTTTTAAACTTAGGTCACTGGGAACAAAGAAGTTAACTGGATCTAGGGATCCTGTAATAAAGAAAGCAGGTTGAGGTAAAGTTTCTGGAGATCCTTCTGATTCTTGCCAGTCAATATTTTGTGCCCTATATCTATTTAGAGGTCCTCTAAGACCACTAATCTCAAACTGACTTACAAAATAATTAATATCTTCTTGGGTTAACCAGCTAGGTAAATCATTAAACTCATGCATTCCTTCTAAAAATGTCGAATCTGGTCCTTTATTTGGATTTAATCCACTGCCGGACTGCTCAATCGCCCTTGCCATTCCTCTTCCATCTGAGTTTGTATAAGTAAGTCTTAAGGCTCTTTCTAAATCACTTTCAAACTCTTCTTCAGCCACACCCTCCTTTTGGAAATAAAGTTGGTAGAAAAAACGATCTTTATAAATCTCTTTCCATAAATCAATAGTTGGAATTGGCCCTCTAGGAAAATAAGGAACCGACAAGGTACCTGTGGCTGTAATAATTTGAGGATTTATTGCCGCTGTGTTCAATGCTATTGGTCCTCCCCAGTCATGACCAATGGTAATAGCTTCGTCGTATCCCAACGCTTCTATTAAACCCAAAACATCAGCAACTAAATTTTTCATAGAGTATGCTTCGATTTCATGTGGTTTATCTGATTCTCCGTAGCCCCTAACATCATAGGCTACTGCTCTGTAGCCAGCTGAAGCAACAGCTGGAAGTTGATATCTATAGCTATACCAACTTTCAGGCCATCCATGACAAAAAATCACCAACGGTCCTTCGCCTATAGATGCAATTCTTATATTTATTCCATTTGCGTTAACAATTTCAAACTTTATATTTTCCATATTCTCTCCTAAGAAGGTTGGCAGTTAAAAACAGGTATATTTCTATCTGTTTTCTTTTGATAGGAATCGTAAGGAGGCCAAAAGGAACATACTACTGGCCAAAGTTCTGCTTTTTTTTCGTCATTGACTTGTTGTGCTACTAGTTCAACTTTTCTTTTATTTAGAAATACTTTAATTTGAGGATTAGCCTTCAAATTCCAATACCAGGATGGGTGCTGGTCTGCCCCCCCCATAGATGCTACTAAAACAACCCCTTCCTCATAAGGAACATACATCAAAGGAATATTTCTTACTTTACCTGATTTAGCCCCTTGCATTTGTACAACGCAAATATCGCTTCCTTTCAATTTATTCATCAACCTACCGCCTGAAAATCTAAAAACAATAGATTGGATGGTCATGTATATTTTAAAAAACAGCATTAATCTTCCTCCTTTGGTTCTAATTTTAACTGAAGCTTTCCATTTTCATTAGAAACATTAACTATTGAATCTTCGTAAAACCACATTCTTACTGGTTGTATTCCATCTAATTCTTTATGAGCTCCGTCGCATAGTGGGTATTTTTGACTCTTTCCACAAGTACACCATGAATATCTTTGATCTTTTTTTATTTCAAAGCTAATACTCTTTGAGTCATTGTTTTCTGATTTCATAACTTATTAATCTTTAATTGTATAAAATATAACTCATTAACTAAAAGATTCATGAATAAGATTTATATTTTTTTAATAAGCTCTTTATATAGCCTATGTATTTTTTCTTTAAATCCATGTCCAGATAACCCTGAAGATAAATGGCATAACTGCTTTGGTTCCTATCAATATCCTTCAGGAGAAACCTACTCAGGGGAGTGGAAAAATAATTTATTTGATGGTGATGGTGTTTTTCTTTATCAAAATGGAGATAGATACGTAGGTCAGTTTAAAAAAGACCTTCCTGAAGGCAAAGGTACATATCAATATAAAAACGGTGATTTATACGTAGGAGACTGGAAAAATGGTAAAAGACATGGAAAAGGATTTTATGCCCATTCTGTTGGTGAATGGGAAACTGACTTATACGTAGGCGATTTTGTTGAAGATATGAAAAATGGTGAGGGAATTTATACCTTTACTGATGGCGTTAGATATATAGGAGAATTTAAGAACGATAAAAAGGAAGGAAAAGGAAGATATATATACCTAGATGGGTCAACTAAACAAATAGAATGCTTAGCTGACCTATGTAAGGAGATTTAGTAAAAAATTCTATTTTTTAGCTTTTTGGCACTTAATACCATAACCTCTTTCATTTAAAACTTGTACCATGCTTGAAGACTGGCTTTCGCCTGCATAAGTTCCTTGTGAAGTAACAGTTCTTTGGTTTCTATAAATGGCAAAAACAAAACCTTCTACACACAAACTATGAATAACCCCCGAACGAGGATCGTCTCCCAAAACTAATTTTGTTGTTACAGTGTTCTCTTCTAATGCCATTGCACTTAAAGAAAAGCAGACAAAAGTTAAAGTTAATATTTTTTTCATATTTCTCCTTATTGAAGTAAAAAAAAGATTATAGAACTTTTTAAAAAAAGATTACATTTTTAATAAATCGATGGAGCGGGTAACCGGAATCGAACCGGTATCATCAGCTTGGAAGGCTGAGGTAATAAGCCGTTATACGATACCCGCTTTAAAGTGAATGCGAATTATACAGAAATAGTATTTAGATCCTGTTTTATTCCCACCCTATTTGTTTATTAAAGTAATGGGGATTCCATATTTTAGTTAGGTGTTTAATCTTGTCCTCTTGAAATTCTAGAGCGTAGACATAATCAACTTCGCCTTTTAAACCCGTAGGGGCTACAGGACCCCCTTCTGCGGTATGAGTACCTGAAAATACAGCAAAGAAAGAAATATGATTATTCTCCTCATCAACAGTAACTGACTTAATTTCGTAAGAGCAATCAGGAAGAATACTACACACACCTTGCATCCAATTAGCATAACCCTCGATACTATTTATTTCTAATAAAGGTTGAGCGTGTGAAGAAAAGGATGCTTCTTCTAAACAATAATCTTTACAGACATCCCAGCCCATACCTTTTTCACAATTTTCAAAAAAACTATTTGCAACATCTTTTATATTCGACATATTTCCCTCCAAATAAGAATGTACTAATTAAACTATAACAAAAAAAATGCAGTAGATTCGTATAGAAACCTACTGCATTAAAGCGAAAGACTACTATTCTGCTTTTTTAATCCAAACAGGCAACAACATCATTAACAGTACAGCTACCCACCATACTATAAAGAATGGATTAGCCGGAATTAAACTAAACACAGGCGGAGAGCTTACATCAATAAAATCTACAAAACTCTGAGCATTTTCAGAAATATTGTCTAACTTACTTAGAGCATAAGCAGTATTCTCCCAGGAGACCTGCAGAAAAGCATTTACAGTTAATCCGTTATAAACAACTCCTATACCAAATATTGAAACCAAGATTTTGTTTAATATTGGGGCTCCATGATCATATATCCTTAGGCCTGCTCTAAATGTAACCCAAATTAAGAAGGATACACCTGCTAGATACAAAGCATTACTGATCATAAAAGAGTTGAAATTAGAATAAAGTTGAAATTCATCCATATTATTTCTCCTTAAAAATTAAAATATTAAAAAACTATTTTTCTAATATTAATAATGATAATAACACTCTTAATAGCTAACTTAAAATAAGTAGATCATGCTTTATGAGTGATATTATTTTGGTACTTTCTTTAAAAAAGATCTTGAAAGAGAAAGGTATATAAAATACAAATTTATAATAATCCAAAACGAAAAATAGATTTCTCTATAAACATTAAATGGACTTTCAATTTCTCTTAAGTCTAATAGCAGGAAGACGCAGCACATGCCCCATAAGAAAGTTAATAAAAGGTTAAAGGATTTCCTCTTTTCTACCCTAAAAGGATGAGCGTACTTTAAGGGCACAAAAGTCATCATAGAGAAAAAAAGAATTATTAAAAAATTAGTTACTTGTGTTGTATCTAAGACAAATATATAGAACAAAACTATATTCCAGACTGCAGGAAAACCCCGAAAGTAGTTATCCTTAGTTTTAAGTTTAGTATTAGAAAAAGTGTAACAAGAGACAATTAAAATCAATGCAACTGAAGTTAAAGTAAGATAGTTAGGAACCAGATTAAACCAATAAATCATAACGGCAGGAATAAAAACGTAGTTCAAATAATCAATAATATTATCTAATATATTTCCATCAATAATTGGTACTGCTTCCTTTACCTTATATCTCCTAGCTAAAGTTCCGTCTATTCCATCAATAAAAAAAGCCACTGAAAGCCAAATAAAAGATAAGAAGATATTATTATTAAATATAGCCTCTAACGATAAAAAGCCTGCTAGAGCGCCAGTAGCAGTAAAGAGGTGAACTAACCAAGATTGAAAGTTTTGTATCATAAAATTATTATTTTAAGTTTTCTAACATGGCCTGCATTTTTTGATGAAGCATGTTTACTGCTTGAAGTGGCCTTACAAGTACTTTGAATTCGGTTATTTTTCCTTCTTCATTCCAACATAATATATCTACTCCATTGATATATATGCCTTCCATTTCAGTCTCAAACTCTAGTAAAGCTGATTCTTTTCCTATGATTTCTTTAAT
>CETM01037648.1_pt1 | contig 10362 bp, 10 predicted proteins | sample 361451 | NCBI WGS metagenome assembly CETM01 (sample SAMEA2622690, study PRJEB7988) | marine metagenome | isolation source: saline water (ENVO:00002010), including
GGCGTTCATGGATTCCAGCAAGCCGAAGATATTCTGACTGAGGAGAACGGCGATATTATAGGCTTCGCTCGTCAGTCATTAGCTGATCCTGATTGGTTTTTGAAAGTGCGCCTTGGCCGTGGTGCGGAAAATATCGTTTGTGAATATTCGAATTACTGTGAAGCTCTGGACCAGAGGCACGTACAGGTAACCTGCAAACTCTGGGACCGTCTAAACATGGATGAAGACGGCATCCTAAAAACACCTGACGGGAAACGGCGTCTTAGCGCCCCTGTCTGGGAACCTGACCTGGATATTGATCACGCATTATGTAATCAGGGGAAGATGACACCCGGCCGACCGGTTAAACGAAATATTTGATTTGAGGTCATCGGAACTGGATCGGGAAATACGAGGCCATTTTGGGCGGGGTGCCACCAACACCTTCAATACCTTCTTCCAGCCCCCCTCTTTTTGACCCAGCCGCGGCGCGGTGAGCCTTGATAATAGAACTGTCGATGAAAAGCAGACTGTCTTCCGTCTCTCGAGCCAGGGCATCGAAAACCGTCTTCCAAACGCCTTTAAGCCCCCAAAGGACGTAGCGATTGTAAAACGTCGTCCTGAGACCGTAACATTCTGCCAAGTCCCGCTACGGAGGTCCTGTAAGAAGAATATCGAAGATACCGTTGAGGATCTTGCGATCATCGCCGCGCCTTGCGCCACGACCCTGTCGGGGCAACAAAGGAGCAATCACGGCCCACTCGGCATCGGGTAGATCTAACCTGGCGATTCGAACCTCCATTCATGGAGACCTTGAATCTGATTTGCCAAGCAAAATCAAATTGCTGTATTGGGCTCAGACCCTAGTCGAACATGGCAACACAGTCGATTTCAATATCAATGCCTGCCCTGTGAAGAACACCGCCAAAGCAAGTTCGTGTTACTTTTTCGCCCGCGAAATATTCACGGAAAGTTTCATTGAATCTGGGAAAATCGGCCACATCGCGCAATATGACGCGCATATTGACGATATTCTTCGAAGTTGCACCTGCAGCTTCGAGTATAATCATAAGATTGTCCAACGTTTGACGTGTTTGTGCTTCGATATCACCTGGCACAACTTCACCCGTGGATGGGTCGAGCGACCCCTGTCCAGACAGAAACAGCATGTTGCCGTATCGGATTGCTTGTGCGAGTGGTGAAACAGATTGGCCTGGCGTAAAACCGGTGGTCGGTGCAGTAGCCGACGTGATGACTTGTTTTGGCATGCGAACTCCCTAACCAAATTATAGAAGATACAGAAATCCTCGGATGGGTCAGCACCGGTCCTGAACTAACTGGCGCATCCACAATATATTTACTGCGTCTGCGCGATGGCCGTCAAACCATCTCTGCAAACGGTGCGCGTAGCCCGGCTTTCTCTAAGCGTGGGAGTAACTCCCGACCAAATCTGGCTAGCCCGCCTTCATAGTCTAGCCAAGTGAGTAAAAAGCCATCGACACCGGCGTCGGAGAGATTCTTCAAAAGCTCTGTGACATGATCTGCATCTCCGACCAGTGGATACCCATAAAACCCTGCTTTAAGCGAGTAACCTTGCTTTGATGCTGCCTCGGGCGAAAGCTTCTTGGTATCAATCTCGCTGTTGTTCAAGATATTCTGAACCGCCGCATCGTCGCCTTGCGTAACGACATAGTCATGGACGTATTCTTGCGCCTCCTTGGTCGTATCCTTCAGAACAACGTAGGCAGACATCCAGATCTGGATGTCTTTCCCAAACTTTGTGCGGGCTTCGCTTCTGCATTCATCGACTTGCTTCTTGATCGCCTCCGGAGCTGGATCATGGGCAGAAACGAATGAGATATCACAGTGCTTCGCCGCAAATTCTCTGCCGCGAGCTGAACGGCCGGCGTTTAACAGTGCCGGGCGGGGCTGGACGCCACGTGGCTGGTTATATGCTCCTTTGATATCAAAATATTTTCCGCGATAATCAAAACTTTCCTTCCCTTCCCAAAGTCGGTCGAAAATCTCCATCCATTCTTCACCAACCTCGAAGCGGGCGTCGTGTCCTTTCAGCTCTACTCCAAAAACTTGCAGATCTGGCGGATTCCAACCAAGAACAAGATTCATTCCGGCGCGGCCATTGGAAATGAGGTCTACAGTTGCTTCCGCCTTTGCTGCGAACACCGGATGAATAAGTGTCACATGGAGCGTACTGATAATGCCAATTCGCCTGGTGACGGCGGCGACAGCGCCCGCCCAAGTAAATGTTTCCATTAAGTCGCCGCTGTAGTGGCCGTCTCCACCGAAAGATTTCCAATGAGCCGCCGAAACAAAAGCTTCGAAGCCGAGTTCCTCGGCCATCTCCGCCAGTCGCAAGTTTGAGTCCCAGGTGCACTGATAGCGGTCGGGATGAAACGTCAAAGCCGCGCCATTACCGTTGATACCGAATACACCTAATTTGATCCGATTTTTCGAATCTCGTATCGGGTTAGATTTGGAAGATTTGCTATCTATCATGTCCGTCGTCATATAAAATGGAACACATGGCGGCCTGATCTAAGCGAGGATCTGGCCCATCTGGTTCAAGATATTAAGCGGCGTGTTTGCGGTATTGCAAGCGCCGCTGCTCCATGGTTTTCCGTTTGATCCTTTCACGTTGTTTTAAAATGGCCTGGCCACACCCAAAGTAGACGTCTGCGGGCGTGAAGTTGTTAATGCTCTCGTGATAGCGCTGATGATTGTAATGATCGACGAAATTTTCGATCTGCACTTCCGGTTGATTCCTTCAAGCGACACGCAAGTCCTCTCCAGACACCGAAGAAATATCCTCCAGCATGTACGAATAAATAGAGGTAACGAACCGGGCACATCTAAAATTTGTTTTCACCGAAGAACAAATGGATTTGGCGCATCGGCATTCGATGTTTCGATCCAAACAGATTTGTGCTGTAGGTACTCCTTTATCATTTCCTGTCCGCTCTCACGACCTATGCCAGACTTTTTATACCCGCCGAAAGGAGAGAGATAGCTGACTGCCCTATAAGTGTTTACCCACACAGTCCCGGCCCGCAGCCTCTCGGCCATTGTAATCGCTCTACCTATATTCTGGGTCCATACACCTGCTGCAAGTCCATAAATAACATCGTTGCCGATATTCACAGCATCGTCTTCATCTTCAAACGGAATAATCGAGAGAACCGGACCAAAAACTTCCTCTTGAGCAATTCGCATATTGTTTTTGACGCCGGTAAAAATTGTCGGCTCTACAAACCAGCCTTCCCCGATTTCCGGGCCAGATGGCGTGCCTCCTCCAAGCACTACCTCCGCACCTTCACCTCTCGCCACATTTATGTAGTCTAGAATTTTTTCATATTGGGGAATATTTGTAACCGGTCCGACTTGCGTTTCAAAGCTGGACGGATCACCGATTTTCGCTGAACTACCAAGTTCAACTAACTTCTGCACAAACTCATCATGAATAGATTTCTGAACGAGCAAACGTGAACCAGCGATACAGGTTTGGCCCGTCGCCGCAAAAATCCCTGATATTACACCCTTTACAGCATTATCGAGATGCGCATCAGCAAATACGATGTTTGGTGATTTACCACCAAGTTCCATGGTAACCTTCTTCATGTGCTTCGCCGCTTGAGCGTAAATCGCAGAGCCTGTGACATCCGACCCGGTGAAAGCTACTTTCACCACCTTAGGGTGATCTACCAAAGGACTTCCTGCCTCTGCACCGAACCCGGTAACTACATTTATCACACCAGGCGGAAATACCTGCTCTGCGATTTTCATAAACTCCAGCGTGGAAGCAGAGGTATACTCGGACGGCTTTATTACCGCGGTATTTCCAGCCGCTAGAAGAGGTGCCAACTTCCAAGCGAGTAGAAGGAGTGGCGAGTTCCAAGGAACTATACATGCGCAAACTCCCAGTGGTTCCCATACCGTATAGTTGAAATGACCAGCCTTATCGATGGGGATCACGGACCCTTCAATTTTGTCGCAGAGCCCAGCGTAATAATAATACCATTGGGTCAGGTATTTACACTGTGCACTCATCTCTGCAATCAACTTGCCGTTATCACGCACCTCTATCTCAGCGAGTTCTTCCGCGTTTTCCGTAATCAAATCCGCGAATTTGCGGATCATGTGACCACGCGCCGTAGCGGTGAGTCTCGGCCATTCGCCTTCGTTGAACGCTTTGTCAGCTGCCTCGACGGCTCGTTCAACATCTTTCGCGTTGCCTCTCGGCAGCAATGCCCAAGGCCGAGCGGTATATGGATTGAAGGACTCAAACGTCTCAGCTGACTCGGAGCTGACCCATTCTCCACCAATGAACATTTTATACTTGGTAAGCGCTTCAACACCGGAATCCATGACGTTACTTCCTTTTTAATCGAATAATACCCCCAAAGAGGGTATCCGATGGCGATGTATTTGGGCAATAATACCGATTCAAAATTGGAAAAACCGGGAGCCCGTTTAGCTGAGATATCCTTTAATCAATAATCAAACAATAAATTCTCGATATTATTGGCCAAAAGTTAAATTGACCTTCTTTTATCAGCGCAATAGATCTTAGCGAAGCGCATTCAAGGGTCCTTATTCATCTAAGCCATCCAGCTGGCCATGAAACAGAGCAATAGAAATAAAGCCCGCGGCGAGGCAAACAAGCGTCATGTTATCAAGGACATAGAGATCAATCACTTCGAACTATTGGTATTCTTAATCGAACGCCCTTGCTCCCAAAACCGATTCCCGAAAGCGACTGCGGATCGCCGTACCATCCCTCATCGGCAACACCATCGGCACATAGTCTGTGTTGACTTTTATAGCCACGAATACCGGACCCTCGGTTTCGTAAAGATGGGGAATAGACGCCTTCAAGTCTTTCTTCGTCCAAGCTGTGTGTGTCAGTGCGAATCCAGCACCAGCGGCTATCTGAGCAAGATCGACACCGTGGCCTGTATGTGTTTCCTGCATACCGGTCTCGCCATATCGCTGGTTATCGATGATACACACCGCCAAATTGGATGGTCCAGCGACTGCAATCGTCGCAAGGCTACCAATACCCATCAGCATTTCTCCGTCACCAGTCAAAATAACTACCCGACGATTAGGTTGAGCTCTCGCCAATCCTAAACCCGTAGCCGCCGCGCCACCCATACCACCCCAAAGATAAAAATTATTGGGATGATCACCGGCTGCCGCGGCGTCCCAGGTTGTCGACCCAAGCCCTGTTACAACCAGCGCGTCTCCACGCTCGCGCATAATTTGCGATACGACAACACGACGGTTTAGGATAATTTTATTTTCTTTTGACATTATTTCCGCCAATCCTTGAAGCCAATGACTTTCTGGCCGATTAACACAGCAACTGGCCTGTATGAATTAAACGCAATCTGTGAAGCGGCGTAGACAGTCTCCGCCAATTCATCGGCATCCTCTACGTGATAGACGATCATACCCGCGTCCTCCAGTGCCTTGGACGTTCCTTGCCCCATCGGTATTTGCCACGGATTGAATTCGCCCCACTCGCCTCGCATTGTAACCAGCATCAGTAATGGTGACCGGGTTTCATTAATTATCGAAAGCATGTTTATACAATTACCAACGCCAGAAGATTGCATTAGCAAGGCACTCCGTTCACCGCCGAGCCATGCACCAAGCGAGAGGGCTATGCCCTCCTCCTCGGTAGTCAGACGGGTTGTTTTTATGCGGTTATCCGCAAGGCAAGCTTTGATCAAATGCGCATGTCCTGCATCAGGAACATACGAAACTTGTACGATATCAGCGTCCTTCAGCACTTCAAATATCTGAGCAGGCCATTCCGTGGCCTTCTTTCTCTTAGTCATAAAAATCGCATGTCCAAGTAAGAGGATTAAGACGTCGCCCGAGTACGAGTTGATTTATTATCCGAGTACCAATTCCAGTACAATCACTGCCTTAAAATAGAGAACCGGTTCTGACTCAAGCTCGTATTTATAGATTTTAATTTATCTCTGCCCCCGCAAAGCCGAATACAATGGTAGTTATAAAAATTCATAGTATCGGCCTAGGGTAAACTCTCAAGGTACAAAAAAGGTGCGGCAAGCACTTATTACCCCTTATGATCTGGAAACAAATTGTAGTGCCAGACGCACAAACGGCAGGAATTTACCATTTTCTACTCGCCCTTGAATTCTGCTTTTCGGCGCTCCGAAAATGCTGCAATTCCCTCCGAATAATCGTGAGTCCATCTCAGTTTCTCGTATGAATGACCCTCGACTTCGAGTGAGGTTTTAAGAGGTGAATCATATGCGGAGTTTAATACCTTCTTCAGAGAGGACAGGGCAATCGGCGAGAGAGAATTTAACTTGGCCGCATAATCTTCAACCATCTCCTGTAAACCACCTATGTCCTCCGCAACGTCCGTCAGCAGACCCCAGTCATGTGCCCTCGGCGCTGACACCCTTGTACCAAGCATCACCATATCCTTTGCCCGCGTCAGACCGGCTATACGCGCTACGCGCACACTTCCTCCAGATCCCGGCATCTGCCCAAGAGAACTTTCTGGCAACCCGATTAGGGTATCCTTGGTCGCAAACCGGAAGTCACAGGCCATCGCGAGTTCAAATCCTACGCCAAATGCATATTTTTCCATCGCAACGATCACGGGTTTATCCGCTCGCTCCGGGGCTCCAATATTCCAGTGAAGGTCTGACATTTTATTCTTTGGTATATCCGGAAAAGCTTTTACGTCACCCCCAGAGGTATAAACGCCGTTCGCTCCCTTGATGACGATTACCCCAATGTCATCATCTTCGTCCATCTCCTCGATAATCGCCCGGATCTGCTGGCGACCGATGTACGACACAATGTTTAGCGGCTGGCGATCAAGAATTAGGTATCCGATGCGTTTTTCTGCATCAACGTCAATGCGAATCCCATCAAGGTTTTCAAGAACGGAGGCCCGCTGATGCGCATAATTTTTTTCAACCAATTTTCTCTCCCGGGTTAGAGCGTACTGTTAAATTTATCGTTCAATTCATAATCGCCGTCGCGAAGGAACCGGCGCAAAAGTTTTCCAGCGGCAGATCGCGGAATACGTTTGACAAAAACATAGGCGCGGGGCCTTTTAAAACGAGTTAAGCTGCTATCAAGGCACCAAGCGTCGAGGGTTTCTGCAGAACACTCGGGCGATGCCGGCTCCACAAATGCAACGACACGGGACCCCATACGGTCATCCGGCATACCTATGACCGCCACTTGTTTTACAAGCGGTGATTTTGCAAGAACGTCTTCGACTTCCTCAGGATATATATTTTCCCCGCCGGAAATCACCATATCGTCGACACGACCAACCAGATAAAGTTCGCCGTCTTGATCAAAATAACCGAGATCACCCGTGAAATACCAGCCTTCGCGAATGGATTTCGCATCCGCATCTGGCCGTTTCCAATAGCCAGAAAATGCTTCCATTCCCTCCATCGGCGCTATTATCTCTCCTGACTGCCCATCAGGAATAATTTCATTGGGCCCTCCTTGACCGCTAGGATCCGGCATCACAATCCGCAAAATTTGTCCAATCCCTGCCCGCCCCGCGCAGCCCGGTTTTTCCGCCACATGGTCACAGACTGCAAAACAAAATATTTCGCTGGATCCATAAAAATTAATAAAATGGCGCGGATTAAACTCCTCGACACATCGGGCTGTCAGCGCCGATGTCATTGCCATACCAGCGTATCCGATATTTTTTGATGATGAGAGATCGTATTCTTTTCGTTTAGGATGATGAAGCATGTCATGGAACATGGTCGGCACAAGGAATAACGTATCTATCTTTTCACCCTGAATTAGTCGCATCGCTGTCTCTGCATCCCATGATGGCAAACAGACCAATTTACTGTTTAGCAGCATACACATCAGCATCGATCGAATACCCATCGTATGAAACATAGGCATTACGCCAAGAGTCGATTCACCATGTCGGTAGTAAAGCTGCGCTACGCAATGGGTGGCAGCAAGTCGTTCAGCACGATGTGTTCTAGGCACGCCCTTCGGCCGCCCTGTAGTACCGGACGTGTAGAGCATTAGGCAGATTTCGTTTTCGTCTACCTTTGACGGCCCATTAAGAGGCTCAGCATTTTTGAGAATGTGGAAACCATTATTATCAATATCGTATGTTTTAATCCCAGCTATGCCCGTTTGTTCGAGCGAAGTTATAACAGCCTCCCGCGACCTTGCCTCAAACGCTACCGCAACGGCCTCAGCGTCATCCAGAACGTATCCAACCTCTTCACTATTGGCGCGCCAATTAAATGGCGTAAAGATAGCTCCGAGCATTTGGCATGCCCAATAGAGTGTAGCGGTCTCGTATCGGTTGGACAGAACTGCGACAAAATGATCACCTGATTTCAGACCCTGCAATTCAAGACCACCAGCAACGGCAAGAATTTCACGATACCAATCGCAATAGCTCCGGCGCACCTCTCCATCAACAACCGCCTCAGCCGATTCCTCTCGTAATGTTTGGCGATAAAAAGCCTCACCCAGGTTCATTTTTCGCTAGCCTGTAATATGGCTCGCACAATTTGCTCGTACCCCGTACATCGGCAAATGTGTCCCGACAACATGTCACGAACTTCATCACGTGTCGGATTCGAATTTTCCTGAAGAAATTTGGTTGCCGACATTAAAATTCCCGCTGTACAAAACCCGCATTGTAGCGCACCATTTTCGTTGAACGCTTTTTGCAGGCTATTCAGCATTCCATCCGGATCAGCGAGGCCCTCCACCGTAATAAGTTCCATTCCATCGCACTGCACCGCATACCGTAGGCAACTGCGGGTAGCCACGTTATCAATGATGATAGTGCAAGCGCCGCAGACACCATGCTCACAGCCAACGTGAGTACCGTACATCCCAAGTTCGTGGCGTAGAAAGTCGGTCAGTAATAGCCTCGGTTCGGCGAACCCAGAGAGCTCTTTGCCGTTGATAGTCACGGTCACGCGTTGTTTTTGATTGGCTTTGATACGCAGCATCAATTTGCCTTGCGATCTTTGGTGGCGTCTTCAAAGGCAGCGGAAAGTGCGCGAGCACCCAATACGCGAACCAACTGACGCCGATAATCAACATTTGCCTGCAGGTCGACTACCGGGTCAACAACACCGGCAACAGTCTCCGCAATACACTTTGCTGTTTTTTTGGTCGCCGGTTCGCCGATAAATGTAGCCGTCTCGGCGACGATGGGCCGATCCTCTACCCCGCCAAGCCCGAGTGAAAGATCAGTGATTCTACCATCATTTTCAACCGTCACCTGCGCCGCCACCGCAGTGATGGCAAAATCCCCATGGCGCTGTGCGAGTTCCTCAAATCCGTATCCCATTTTTTCGCGCCGCGCCGGCCAGATCAGCTCAGTAACCATCTCGTCAGCTTTCCGATCAGTCGTTAAGAGGCCATGGAAAAACTCCCTCGCGGGTACATTACGGTTTCCTCGTGGAGACGTAAGTTTTACTGCACCCCCCAGCGTAACTAGCGTCAGTGGGACCTCTGCGCTCGGATCGGCATGCGCAACTGATCCACCAAGCGTCCCACGGGACCGTGTTTGGTAGTGTCCGGCCCAAGGCAAAGCTCTAGCTAGAAGCGGTACACCTGAAATTATACTTGGGCTACTCATCGCAACCGCCTGCCTCACTAAAGCCCCGGTGGTCGCAGTCGCATCACTGATCTTTATTTCGGAAAGTTCATTCAATTGGTTAATATCTATCACCGCGACTGGACGCACGAGGCGCATATTAAGCATCGCGCCAAGCGATAGACCGCCAGAAATTATACTAGCGTCTCCGCCAAACTCGGCAAGCAACTCCATCGCTTCTTCCAATGTGTCAGGTCGGCAGTATTCAAAGGCGACGGGTTTCATTTGACGCGTCGCCTGAATATGCGTCTAAAGATACCATCAAAAGACCTTTCATTTTCTCTGCCGACCTTCAACCGTCTGTCGAATCCCTTGAAGAATTGGGCGATAAGAAGCTTTGTAACGGTACCCAGCATACGCTGCCCCACCGCTGCAACTTTGCCACCTACATTGGCGGTGTATTCGTATGACAGGCGTGTCCTGTTGTCGTTAATCGCTTTCAGCGCAACTCTGCCTTCCCCCTGCCCATAACCCAGTCCCCCAGATGCTCGGCCCACAAGACTAATACTTTCTCCCTCGATCTTGTCGCGAAGTTCGATCTCGGCACTGTAGACACCTTTGATTCCCGCTACGCCAATTTTCACCTCTGCGGTGAAGTTATCGTCGCTTACCTGTCTAAGCTCCTCACAACCGGGGACGACAGCGGCCAGCGTACCCGGGTCAAGCAGGAGCTTCCATACCTCCCCCCGCGATGCAGACAG
>CETM01005003.1_pt1 | contig 10360 bp, 5 predicted proteins | sample 361451 | NCBI WGS metagenome assembly CETM01 (sample SAMEA2622690, study PRJEB7988) | marine metagenome | isolation source: saline water (ENVO:00002010), including
ACCGGAGGTCGGAGTCCCCGAAAGGGGACTTTTGCGTTCGGCGTTCGTAGAAGTGGATAGCATCTTCTTCGTCTCCCTTCCCGGTGGTGTACCACAACGTGGAGACTTCGACGCTCTTGACCTCCTCTCGGTCGATGGCATCAATCTGATACTCACATTCCAGTTTATCTCCGGGATAATATTCCCGACTGGCGTGGTTGAGTCGAATGCTGATTAACGGGTCAAATCTCATCCATCGCTCTCCTGCGGTGAGTCGAAGGCGGAATGTGGAGGGTGCACAATCAGATTAAACGTACGTTGGATTTCAGGCAGATCTCGATAACGTCCGATGGAAACAAGTTTCCATTGCAGGCTGTTATAGTGTCCCTGAAAGCTGTGCATCGCATCGTTAGGTATATGAATAGAAAAGGTTTCTGTGAGTGGAGTGTTGGGGGTGATTTCGAAACGCCGCTGTTGAAAAACTCGTTCACGGATGACTTCGTGGGTTTCAGTTCGAACATCCGTTCCCTGATGAAAACTTGTAATCTCTTCACAGACCAGAAAAACACGTAGCGATCGAACGTGTAGCATTCCACTCTGCAATGCTGCGACTTCATAGGATTGGCCCGGGTAGAGTGGTTGAGCGGATATCTCGATTTTCAAAGGGTCAATCGTTATACGTCCCTGAAGTTGCGCTTTTAGGAATTTTCCTGCCCAAACAGAGAGCCCGATCGAAGGTGGTAGTGATAGTACAGGAAGCCACCAACTGAAGTGGATACTGTCATCGCGTCCGAGATACTGGTCGACCGAGTAATAGATGAGGATGAGCGAGACGCAGACCCAGATGGAAAAGAAGATGATGACAGCCAGTGTCTTAACGGGTTGTCCGGTCGTCATGGGCAGTCGCCATTTTTGTTCCGTCCCCCGGCTTGTAAGGATCGTGTCAAACATCGGAACATTGGGGAGCCGCATTCTGCCGCGTACTCGTTTGGATAAATCAAACCTGGTGACGTTGCGTTGGATCGAAAACTTTAATCCGTCTCCCATGCGGCTGCGCATGACCGAGCGAATCAGGCCCTGCGCGCCAAACACGACAAAGGTCAGTACAACCGTACCCATCAACCAGATATCGACCGTGATTTGAGTTCCGGCCTGCAACGCTTTGGAGATCAGAGTAATGCCTGTCACAATGCCGAATGCGAGTAGCGTCAGGCTAAAGGCAAAGTCCCCCCACATCCCAATTCTGGGAGAAACACTGTGGTGACTACCACGTTTCTTTCCAAGTAGACGGAGGAGAGGTCGAGCCAAGGGAACGTAGCTTTCTGTCTGAACTAATAAATACTGCTCTTACTATTTCAAATCTAAAGCAGTTAAGGAACCTGAGCGACCCTGATTATTTCGAAAAAACAACTGCCCCTGAGAGAAAGCAGGAAAGCTTCGTGTGGTCCCCCCGGAGACGGTTGCCCGAGCCAGTTCGTTGTAGGCTTTCGGATTGGCCTCGACTAAGACCAATTCACCTTCATTGTTGAGTGCGATGATTTTGTGACCAACGAGTATGCAATGGGCGACCCCGAAACCGGACTCTTCCCACATCACCTTACCGGAGTCAACGGCGATACAACGCAAAGCGGCCACGCCAATATCTTCGCGTCCGTGAGTTCCAAACAGAGCGCCTTGATGTAAGAGGCAGGTCGAGTACTGACTGGACATGATATTGTCACCATTCCACTTACGAGTGAGCTTCTTTCCATCAGCAGAAATCTCATGAAGCTCAGCACCGATACCGTAGCTGGCAGAAAGAAAAAGTTTGTTTTTGAATGCCAGCGGAGTGGCTCCGTTGACCGTGGGCCCCTGTTTACCGAACGGAGTTTCGAAAACGAGGTCACCGGTGTCGGGATCGAGTGCCAGTGCTTTCATACGAGTGATGAACAGAGCATGGAGTTTGTCATTGATTTGGATCGTGGAGGGAGACGAATAACTTGCCTTTTCGTCAGTGGCCTTCCAGAGGGTTTTGCCCGTCTTAATATCGACGGCCACAATCCCGGCATCCGCTGCGCCGACGTTTACGAGTAGTTTGTTGCCGAGCACGATCGGACTACTACCGGCTCCAAAGTAACCATCGGGAGCCTGATAATCATCGTTGAGCGCCCGGCTCCAAAGGATTTTACCGGTTGCCAGTGTCACACAATGTAAGTCCCCTGCGGCACCATAAGCAAAGACATGCTCTCCGGCAATGACCGGAGTGCTTCGTGGCCCCTGATCTGAATTGTAGCCGCCACTATAGAATGCTTTGAAATCCTGCTTCCATTTCAGCTTGCCCGTTTGTCGGTCTAATGCTTCCAGTCGTTCGCTGCCGTCGACTCGATGGAAAATAACGACGAGGTTTCCGGAAACCACCGGGCCGGCAAAACCCATACCCAGTTCATGGCTCCAAAGTTTTTTGGGGCCGGTAGATGACCAGGCCTTAAGATCCTGTTCGTTGTCGGCAATGCCTGTGCGATGAGGTCCAAGTCCCTGTGGCCAGTCGCCCGCGAGAACATTGAATGTGCAACAAAAAAGTATGGCCAAAGTTGTGATACGCATACCGTTAAAGGTCTCCCTGAAAAAAGATTTCCTTCAGTGTAACGGAAGTCACCGGAAGCAACAAAAAACGGCCAGAATGCAAAGGCAATCTCTGGCCGAGTGGTTTCATCAATGGAGTGAGCTGCAACGACTGAAGTTAAGCAATTGCTTCTGCGGTGGGAGGCTTGGGAGCGGTTCGGAAGAATCCAATTTCTTCGAGAGCACCATAAACTTCTTCGAGTGTCTTGCCGCCGAAGTTGGAAATGCTGAGCAAGTCAGCCGGCGTGGCGTGCAGGAGTTCACGAACTGTGAAAATCCCTTTTTCTTCCAGACAATTAGTCGTGCGAACGGTTAAACCAATTTCGGCTGTACTAAGTTGGAGCCGTTGTTTCATTAAGCGACGTTGTTCGTCGGCAGCACTAAGTGGAATACGAGTCATTGAAACCTCCCTGTTATGACCTGAGTAACCTTCCCTGGTTACTACTGTTGCGCCTTTCTTCCAACCACTAAACATCCCGTGATTTGGAAAGACAGAATATACTCGAAAGCCACCTCGGATTTCCAATTAATTTTTGAAAAACTTTTTAACCTGCTAGCACATTCATTCGTTGGTTTGGCGGAGTGATGACTCGCCCCATCGATAGGATAGCTTTATAATGTTGCGAAATGGTTTGACTCTGCCTTCATGGATGAGAAGCGTAACGAACGATGCAAGTAGATATTCTATCTTCTTTGACTGAGACTCAGCGGGAAGCCGTGACTCATATTGACGGTCCTCTGTTAATGCTCGCTGGCCCGGGGAGCGGGAAAACACGCGTCGTCACTCATCGCATTGCGTATATGCTGACACAGGGAATTAACGCGCGCAATATTCTGGCGTTGACGTTTACCAACAAAGCGGCTGAAGAAATGAAGCTGAGGATTGACCGGTTGGTTCCAGGGCAGAGGTTGTGGATGGGGACATTTCACAGTTTCTGCGCCAGACTCCTGCGTCAATACGGCAATCTGGTGGGGCTGGCAGATAACTTTTCTATCCTCGATACCAAGGACTCGAAAAAAGCCATTCAAACAGCTATCGATGAAGCGCGTCTGGATCTTTCTCACGCTTCGTTGGATACGATCATCTGGGAGATCAGTAACGCCAAAAGCAATCTCCGTACATCGGAAGAATACGAAAGGGAAAGTGGCAGTAAATTCAGTGGGGTCTCCGAGATCACCAGGCAGGTCTACCCTGTGTATGAAAAGTTCTTACTGCGTTCCAATGCGGTGGACTTTGATGATCTGCTGCTTCACGTAGCCGTGATGCTTCGTGATCATCCCGAGTTACGTCACGATTTGGATCAACGTTACAAGTACATCATGGTGGACGAGTATCAGGACACGAATCTGGCGCAGTACGCGATCGTGCGGGCCTTATCGTTGTCAGACCAGAATCTCTCGGTGACAGGGGATCCGGATCAGTCGATCTATGCCTGGCGTGGTGCCAGTATTTCCAACATCCTTGAGTTTGAAAAGGATTATCCCGAGGCTCGGGTGGTACGGCTTGAGCAAAACTATCGCAGCAGCAAACGGATTCTCAACGCTGCGGACTTGTTGATTTCCAATAATAAACAGCGAAAACAAAAAGTACTATTCACTGAAAACGACGAAGGTGAGCCGGTAAAGCTGGTTTGCTTTCCACATCCCAATGATGAAGCTGATGCTATTGCTGCTCGCATCGCCAGTGAAGTTCAGCGAGGCAAGCGGTCGTTGCGGGACTACGCGATCTTTTACCGAGTCAACGCGTTTTCACGTCCTTTGGAACATGCCTTGATGAAACAGGGGATTCCCTATCAGGTAGTTCGTGGCCTGGAATTCTTCCAACGCAAAGAAGTAAAGGATCTGCTGTCGTATTTGCAGTTAATCAATAATCCGGCCAATGACGTTGCTTTTTACCGAGTGGTGAATTTGCCGGCTCGTGGTATTGGTAAGAAATCACTTGAACATGTCATTAATCACGCTCAACGATATCAACTCACCATGCTCGAAGCCTGCCGTGAAGCCGGCTTAATCGAAGCCCTGTCCAAACGCGCTGCCACGGCCATCAATAAATTTGTGACGTTAGTGGATGTCCTGACCGCCTCCATTCATCAGCCGATCTCGGAGTTATTGGTGATGGTCGTTGACGAATCGGGTTACGGTGATTTTGTGGATGCGCAGGATGCGAAAGCTGACGAAGACCGGCGAGGTAACGTCGACGAACTGATCAATGCCGCGCGGGAATTTGAACGAGAGATGGAGGAATCGTCACTCGAGTCATTTCTTGAACACGTTGCACTCGTTAGTGACGCCGATGGTATGGATGCGGATCCGGACCGAGTGACGTTGATGACGATGCATGCAGCAAAGGGTCTTGAGTTTCCCAGCGTTTTTGTTGTCGGAATTGAACATGGAATTCTTCCACACGAACGGAGTCTGGAAGACCCAGCAGCTGAGGAAGAGGAACGCCGGTTGTTATTCGTGGGGATTACCAGAGCGGAACAACAACTCCAGTTGAGCTACTGTCAGCGTCGAACATTCCGGGGGCAGACTCGTATTGCTTCTCCCAGTCAGTTCCTTTACGAATTACCTCGGGAAGAGATGGAATGCCAGATTCCCACCGGAGGACTCTCCGCGATTGGACTTGGCAGCCTAGCCGGATTGGGAAGCGAGTATGAATTGGAACCTGATTTCCATGATGACGGGCACGCTGATTTTGTCGAAGATCAATCGCAGGAACACATGCAATTGCCTCCTGAGCCCGGGACTTCATTGCCTGCCGGGCTGGAAGAGATCACGACGCAACTACAAACAGCCTCTCAATTAGCAGGAACAGCTCAAAGCAAACTGGCGCCGTCGGCCTATCAAACCGGAATGCTCGTCAGTCATGCCGAGTATGGCTCGGGTGTGATACTCGCGATTACGGGGAAAGGCCCCAAGCGAACAGCGACCGTTCGGTTTATGGATCAGGAAGAACGTAAATTTCGACTCGCCTTTGCTCCTTTAACACGCGTTGACCATGCCGACGATGAGCAATCACAAGCATTCACTCAGGATTAGCAATGTCGTCTAACAGACGTTATCGCCGTATCGCCCAGTACAAAGAGCCGGAAACTCTACGCGCCCGGTTTGCCGAACTCGGATTCGTGCTCCCCTGCGACGATGAAATCCAAACGGCAGCTGCTGGCTCTCCCCTGGCCGCTCCGATTGAAATCGGCGGCTTCACGGTTGGTAACCGTTGGTGTATCCACCCGATGGAAGGATGGGATGCCAATTCCGATGGCTCACCCACAGAAAATACTCTGCGTCGTTGGAGGAATTTCGGTCTCAGTGGTGCGAAACTCATTTGGGGAGGTGAAGCTGCGGCAGTGCAGAAGGATGGGCGTGCTAACCCGAATCAAACGCTGGCAATCGATGAAAACGAAGCTGGTATTAAAGCATTACTTGATGAATTGCTGGCAGCACATCAGCAGAAATTTGGTTCGACGGAGGATTTGCTGGTAGGACTCCAGTTAACACATTCCGGGAGATTCTGTCGGCCCAACAGTAAAATGCTGGAGCCACGAATTGCTTACCATCATCCGTTGCTTGACGCCAAATTTGGTATTGCTGCGGAAGATGAATCGGTTGTCTGGACCGACGACCAACTGGAAGACCTTATTGAGTCCTATGTCCGTGCCGCTCAGTTAGCTCAACGTACTGGATATCGATTTGTTGATGTGAAGTGTTGCCACGGATATCTACTGCATGAGTTTCTTAGCGCTCGGTACCGCGCTGGAAAATACGGTGGTGATTATGCCGGTCGTACTCGCTTACTACGAACAATTATTCAGCGGATTCAACAAGCCTGCTCGGAGTTGATGATCCTGGTGCGTCTTAGTTTCTTTGATGCGCCTCCATTTGTCGCGAGCGACGAGGTGGGCGTACCGATGGATTTCGAACATCTGCTTCCTTACAAATTGGGGTTTGGATGTAACGAATCGAATCCCCTGGAGTTGGATTTAACCGAACCTCTGCAGTTGGTTAGAGACTTGCGTGACCTGGGAGTTGCCTGTGTCAACCTGTCCTGTGCCAGTCCTTACTACAATCCCCACTTCATGCGTCCCGCTTCGTTTCCTCCGAGTGACGGATATCAACCTCCGGAAGATCCTTTGGTCGGCGTCTTCCGTCAGATCGATGCAGTCCGACAATGTAAGCAAGCTGTTCCGGATATTCCTCTGGTGGGAACCGGTTATACCTACCTGCAGGATTATCTTCCCCATGTTGCTCAGGCAGTGGTTCGCCAGGGATGGGTTGATCTGGTGGGACTGGGAAGAATGGTGTTGTCCTACTGGGACCTGCCGGCGGATACGCTGCGTGAGGGGCAAATGAATCGTAAAGTCATTTGTCGCACGTTTAGTGATTGCACAACGGCCCCTCGCAACGGAATGATTTCAGGCTGTTTTCCGCTCGACCCTTACTACAAGCAGACGGAAGAAGCTGGTAGGCTCAAAGAATTGAAACGAACGTAGCAAAACGGACATGGCCGGTATGGGAGATTGGAATCTTCGGTGCTTGCAGTGTCATAACACGTCTGTAGAAATCGATTTCTGCGGTATTAATCCGATTTGAGTTTGATGCTTGATTTGACTCGCTTGTTGGCAAATCAGACAGACTTTCAGGATACGATTGCCACCATCCAGGAAGGACAGGGAGCAAGTATCGATGGAGTCTGGGGGTCCTCGTGCGCGCTGGTTTCGGCAGCGATCAGTTTAGCGGATATTCCGGCCCAACTGATTATTCTTCCTCGCAGTAAACAGATCGACGATTTTCGTGATGATCTGGCACTGTTTACTGACCGTGAAGTATTTGCTTTTCCCGTTCTTGAAAGTGGTCAAAGCAGAGATAGCTATGGGAATGACGATCAGCATGGCGAACGTATTCGCATTCTCAAACGGCTTCTGACGCAACAACAGCAGGCGACGAAACCCTGTGCGATAGTCACCAGCATTCAGGCTTTGCTGCAACCGGTTCCCACTCAGGAATCTCTGGCGGCGGCCACACGTGACCTGCGAGTTGGCGATGTACTGGATATTGAGCAACTACAAAGCTGGTTGGTGGACAATGGATTCCATGCAACCTCGGCGGTTGAATTGCCCGGTGAATTCTCTCGCCGTGGTGGGATTCTGGATATCTATGCTCCGGAGTGGCAACAACCGATTCGTCTGGAATTTTGGGACGACGAAATCGAGTCGATTCGTCAGTTTGATATTCGGACCCAACGTTCGATTGAAGCGTTGCAGCTTGCCGAGCTAACATCGATTCGCTCTTACTATCGTGGCGAAGATCATCTGGCAAACTATCTTCCCGCCGGGAGTTGTTGTTCGATTATTGAAATGGCAGATCTGGAAGTCCAGGCACGTGAATACCTCAAACGAGCCGGGGATTTCCAGCGTTGTCATCGCGTCCGTGATGTATTGCAGAGCGTCACGCGTCAGGGATATGTATTACTCAGTGCACTGGCCGCCGGCGAGTTACAGCACGATTTGAAGTTGGCTTTTGAGTCGGTGGACCGTTTCTCGGGGGATGTCGATAGTATTTCTTTACAGGTCGAACGCATTGGAAATGCTCATCAATTGGTGATTGTCTGTCCTACGCAGGCCGAGATTCGACGGATGCAGGAAATTCTGCAGGACACACGTGCGGCAGATCGTGAACGTGTGCGTTATGAACTGGGTTACCTTAAACAGGGGTTCAACTGGGTATCTGAAAAAGTGGTCGTGCTATCGGTGGGCGAGTTATTTCGCCGCACGCAATTACGGCGACGTCAATTGCGACAAAAAGGAAAACCGCTCGACAGTTTTTCCGAATTGAAAAATGGCGAGTTGGTGGTTCATTTAGCGCATGGAATCGGCCGCTATCGAGGAATGGAGCTGCTGGAGAAAGAAGGGTACTTCGAAGAACATTTAGTGGTCGAGTTTCATGGGAATACCAGGATTTTCGTTCCGGCCACGCGCATTGATTTGGTGCAAAAATACATCGGAGGTCGAAAAGTTCGCCCGGCGTTGGCAAGGATCGGTGGCAAAACCTGGCAGAATCAAAAACAGGCCGCCGCCCGGGCCGTGGAAGACATGGCGGCCGAGTTAGTTGAACTTCAGGCGACGCGAATGGCTCGCCCCGGTATCACCTTTCAACCAGATTCTATTTGGCAAGGCGAGTTTGATGCTTCCTTCCCTTATGAGGAAACCTCGGATCAGCTGGATGGTATCGCTGATATTAAAGAAGACATGCAAAGTACTCGCCCTATGGACCGTCTGTTATGTGGCGACGTCGGATTTGGCAAAACAGAAGTGGCAATGCGGGCAGCCTTTAAGGCCGTCGATAGCGGCTATCAGGTGGCGATGTTAGTACCGACGACGGTGTTAGCAGAGCAACATTATCAGACGTTTAAATCGCGGATGGCTCAATTTCCCATTGAGGTTGCTCGGCTAAGCCGATTTGTCTCGCCGTCCGCACAACGGGAGGTCGTAGACGGGTTAGCCAGCGGCAGGACGGACATTGTGATAGGAACGCATCGTCTGGCTTCGAAGGATGTACGTTTTAATAATCTCGGGTTGGTGATTATCGATGAAGAACAGCGATTCGGAGTTGAGATTAAAGAACGCTTAAAGAATGTCAGTAACAATGTTGATGTCTTAACGCTGTCGGCCACTCCGATACCTCGTACTTTACATATGTCTCTGGTCGGAGTTCGGGATATTTCCAATTTACTGACCGCTCCGGAAGAGCGTGTCCCTGTGGAGACCCGAGTCTTAAGATTTCAGGATGACATAATTCAGGCTGCCATCCATCGTGAAATGAGTCGTGGTGGGCAGGTCTTTTTTGTGCATAACCGTATTAGCGACATCGAACGAGTGGCACGGAAGATCATGGAGTTGGTACCGGAAGCTCGCGTTGAAATCGGTCACGGTCAGATGAAAGAGTCCAAACTGGAACGCGTGATGGTTGGCTTTGTAAATCACGAATTTGATGTGCTGTTGGCGACAACCATCGTAGAAAGCGGATTAGATATTCCCAATGCCAATACGATCTTCATTGACCAGGCGGACCGTTACGGACTGGCTGACCTACATCAGTTAAGAGGGCGAGTGGGAAGATATAAGCATCGGGCTTACTGTTACTTATTGGTCGATCAGCATAAACACATCACTCCGGATGCCGCCAGACGCTTGCGCGCGATCGAAGAGTATTCAGAAATGGGAGCTGGTTTTGCAATCGCCATGCGAGATCTGGAAATTCGGGGGGCTGGTAATCTCCTCGGTGCTCAGCAATCCGGCCATATCGCCACGGTCGGTTACGAATTCTACTGTTGTTTGCTCGAAAATGCCGTCCGCCAGATTAAGAAGCAGCCACCTAAACTCGGGATCGATATCGAAGTGGATCTTCCGGTAGATGCGTTCCTGCCCGAAGATTATGTGACGGATATCCGAGCAAAGATTGACTTCTATCGACGCCTATCAAAACTCGACGATTTTCAGCAGATTCACACTTTGGAAGAGGAATTAGTCGATCGTTTTGGGCGTTTGCCTCCGAGTGTGCAGCAGCTATTACAACTGGCCGAGATTCGTTTAGAGGCGGCAATCTGGCAGATTCAATCTATAAGCCAGGAAGGACGATTTCTCCGGCTTCGGTATCTCGATCGTCAGCGAATCGAACAGCTTGCTCGTAATGCGAATGGAGCTTTGAGGATTGCTGATCATAAAAGTGCCTATGTAACGATTCCGTCAGAGGTTAAGAATGATCAAAGTATGGTCGACTTTGT
>CETM01186904.1_pt1 | contig 10342 bp, 12 predicted proteins | sample 361451 | NCBI WGS metagenome assembly CETM01 (sample SAMEA2622690, study PRJEB7988) | marine metagenome | isolation source: saline water (ENVO:00002010), including
ATATATTCATTTATTAAATTTTGTTTTTTATTAACATAGAATATATGAAAAATACCATTTCTTTTTACACTAAATTTGGCTGGATAACTGCTAGTGAAATTAATAACAAAATCACTTCTATCGAGTTTAAGAAGATGAAAAGGATAGGAAAAATCACAAAAAATCTAAAAAAATTAAGAGAGGATATGATTAATTTTTTTGAGTCTAAAAAAAAAAATATTAAGTCAAAAATATATTTAAAAGGAAATGATATTCAAAAAAAAATATGGAACGAAATTAAAAAAATTGAATTTGGTGGCACAAAAACCTATGTTGAAATTGCTAAAAAAGTCAGCGTTTCTCCAAGATTTGTCGGAAGAGTCTGTGGTCAAAACAAACTTTTAATTGTGATCCCTTGCCACAGGGTTATAAGGTCTGATGGATTAATGGGCGGATATTCTGCTAATGGAGGAATACTTTTAAAAAAGAAATTAATTAATTTTGAAAAAAACTAATGCAAAATATTAAAGATTTTCCTAAAAATATCCCTGTTTTTCCTTTGAGAGGTGCAGTTTTTTTCCCCAAAACAAATCTGCCATTAAATATTTTTGAGGAAAGATATTTACAAATGGTAAAAGATGCTTTGAAAAATAATAGACTCATCGGAATGATACAGTCTAAAGAAATTGGTGGTTCATTATTTAAAATTGGCTGCTTAGGGAAAATAAGTGATCATAGCGAGACTGGGGATGGAAGAATTTTAATTAATCTTTTAGGATTAACTCGTTTTAGAATTTTGGATGAAATAAAAACCGACAAATTATACAGACAATTTGTTGTAAAATATGACGATTACAAGTCAGATCTATTGGATACAAAAATTAACAATAACTTATTAAAAATACTTAACAGCAATACAAGGGATTTTTTTGAAAAAAAGGGTTTAATTATAAATTGGAATGAGCTCACAAAGTTAAAAATACCACAACAGATTTATACATTAATAATGATATCGCCAATATCTGTAAGTGAGAAACAAAAACTGTTAGAAACTATATCTTTAGAGGAAACTGTAAAAACATTAAGTGAAATTATAAAATTAAATCTTTATGATAGTGTGAGCGAAAAAAATCTTTTACAATAATTATTTATTTTGAAGACTTTCAACTAAATCCATCCATTTTTTATTTCCATCTGTATGCCGCTGATAATCCGATCCTATTTTAGCTGCGGGATAAATTTTTAAGTCTTTCTTATTTAAATTGTAAAGTGGTGCACCTTCAATTTCAGCAGTTCCAGACTCTTGTACTGTTGTAAATCCAACATCTGATATAAATCTTTTAGTTTCAAGCATGTTTTCTTTGGTTTCACCAGGCAATCCATATGTAAAGGTTCCATGAACAGTCATACCAAGAGACTTAATATAATTTACAATCTCTTTTGTGTAATCAAGGTCTAAATGTTTATTAACAATCTTGTCCACCACATACTGACTGCCGGACTCAACTCCAATTTTTACACCTAGACATCCACTATCTCGCATTGTTTTCCAAGTTTCTTTTCTTATTGTATCTGCTCTGCACATTGCAAACCATGGGACTTTGAATTCTTCCATCACTTCACACATATCTGTAGTATGCTTATTGCCGATATTAAAAGTATCATCGTCAAAATAAATAGATTTAAATTTATATTTATCGAGTAAATGTCCTATAAAATTTTTCATATAATCTTTTGAGTATTGTCTGACAGATCTCTTTTTATCGCCTTCAGGATCGTTTCCTGTCATAGAAGCTGGCCACACACAAAAAATACATTTAAATGGACATCCTCTGCTACTCCATATATGTGCTTGGGGAAAATAACCTCCCATTGGAGCGGGATTGCCGTCAAAATAGTTGTCATAATTTAATTTGTCAAAATAGGGTATAGGAGCATTGTTCATTTCTTCTAAAGTCAACAGATCGTGCTCTATAATACCTGACTCACCTTTTAAAACTTTAATCGTATTTTTTTCATACTCACCCTTAAGGGTTGCGTATATTTCGCTACAATTTCTTATTTTTTCAGTTGCTGAACTAATTGGGCCGGCAGTAATAATTTTTATATGAGGATATTTTTCCTTAATTTCTTTTATTAACCTGTAATCGTGATCCCAACTTGGAGTCGCTGTCTCTATTAATAAATACTCAATTTTATTTTTAATAGAATCTAAATACTTGAAATAACTTTTGTATGACTCTGACAATCCAATGCTATCTCTAAAGAAAACATTTTTTTCTCCAATCTCCTTTTGTGCATAAGATGCGGCATATCCTAAAAAATAGGGGTATGGCGTATAGTCCTTTGGATGTCTTTTGTCTGGACTAGATTTGTTCACCATTGTCAATGGCCATCTAGATCCAGCACGCACTCCTCTTCTCCATCTCTTTCTTTTAAACCACTTCTTCCAACCAGTTCTTCTTTCCTTGCCTTCCCACCATGGTGGATTAGTAAAAAATATGCTCATAATTAATTATGATTATAGTATATGACTGCTTTGAAAAAAATAGAATGATTATGCCTTTTAGCTTGGTTTATTCATTGATACAAAGAAATCTGCATTATTTTTTGTATTTTTAAGCTTAGACATCAAAAATTCTATTCCGTCCATTGTGCCCATAGGACTTATAATTCTTCTCAAAACATTAACTTTCGATAAATCCTCTTTTTTGAAAAGAAGTTCCTCTCTTCTAGTACCTGAACGGGTTATATCAATGGCAGGATATATTCTCTTATCTGCAATTTTTCTATCAAGAATAAGTTCGGAATTCCCTGTTCCTTTAAATTCTTCGAAAATTACTTCATCCATCCTACTTCCCGTGTCTATAAGAGCAGTAGAAATTATGGTTAAAGACCCTCCTTGTTCCACATTTCTTGCTGCACCAAAGAATCTTTTTGGACGTTGAAGAGCATTTGCGTCAACACCTCCTGTTAAAACCTTACCTGAGCTTGGAACTACTGCGTTATATGCCCTTCCCAATCTTGTTATTGAGTCTAAAAGAATTACAACATCTTTTTTATGCTCAACTAATCTTTTTGCTTTTTCGATCACCATTTCAGCAACTGCCACGTGTCTAGATGCTGGCTCATCAAATGTTGAACTAATAACTTCTCCTTTTACCGTACGTTGCATGTCAGTAACTTCCTCTGGTCTTTCATCAATCAGTAAAACCATTAAATAACATTCAGGATGATTTACTGCTAATGAATGTGCAATATTTTGCAATATTATTGTCTTGCCTGCTTTAGGAGGTGAAATTATTAATGATCTTTGTCCCTTTCCAATAGGGCTTACTAAGTCAATTAGTCTCGCGGTTTGGTCTGGTTTTTTTTCAGCAACATTCTTTTCAACTTCCATTTTTAATTGATGATCAGGGTAAAGGGGCGTTAAATTATCAAAAGCGATTTTATTTCTTCCTTTTTCAGGGTTTTCAAAATTTATTTGACTCACTTTAAGAAGCGCAAAATATCTTTCTGCGTCTTTTGGAGCTCGAATTTCACCCTCAACAGAATCTCCAGTTCGCAAACCAAATTTCCTGATCTGACTTGGGCTGACATATATATCGTCAGGCCCAGGCAGGTAATTAGATTCGATAGCTCTAAGAAAGCCAAACCCGTCTTGAAGAACTTCTAAAACTCCCCCTCCTGTTATTTGCTCATTTTTATCTGCTAATTTTTTTAGGATTGCAAAAAGAATTTCTTGTTTCCTCAGTGTACTTGGATTTTCTATTCCTAGTTTTTCAGCCTGTGAAATTAGATCTGATGGTGATTTTTGCTTTAATTCTTGTAAATTCATAATGATTTATTTAATTTTGAGGTAAGTACCCTTAATATAGTGATTTAAATTTAATTTTCAAGGTTAAATTGGCTTAAAAACTACGACAAATATTATTACAATTAATAAAATTGTTGGTACTTCATTGATAATTCTAAAAAATTTAGCCGAATACTTATTATTATTTTCACCAAATCTCCTAAGACAGACGAAAAGGAAAAAGTGGTAAAAGGTCAATAGTATTACTAAAAATATCTTTGTTAACAACCATGTTTGTTTTAAAGTATCAAGACCTATTGAGTGAATTAACAATAAGCCAAATATCCACGACAATATCATTGAAGGATTCATAATATAAATGAATAATCTTTTTTCCATGGTCTTGAATGTTGAATTTAGCTCCAGGTTCTTATCAGAAGTTTGTGAATGATAAACAAAGATTCTCGGCAGATATAATAACCCCGCCATCCAAGAGATCACAGCTATTAAATGGAGAGCTTTAAAGGTTAGATATGTATTCATTTTAGATTAAGTATTTATTGATTAAATGGGAAAATAAATTAATTTGATCGTTATTATCGTTTAAACATGGCACCATATCAAAATTTTTTCCTCCTTTTTCAAAAAAAGTCTCCTTTCCTTGTATTGAAATTTCCTCAAGAGTTTCTACACAATCTGAGGAAAAGCCCGGACAAATTACCAAAACATTTCTTTTTCCTTCTTTTGGAAGTTCCTCGAAAGTTTTATCTGTGTAAGGTTGTAACCATTCTTGTGGTCCAAATCTAGATTGAAACGTAGTTTTGATTGGAATGTCATTTTTAAAATTCTCTGTCAATAATCTAGTAGTTTTTTGACAGTAGCAGTGATAAGGATCACCTTTCTCAAAATATTTTTTAGGTATACCATGATATGAAGCGATTATTATATCTGGGCGCCATTTAATCTCAGATATTTTTTTTTCTAAACTTTTTGATAAAGCTTCAATGTACATTGGTTCTGACTCATAGTGAGGTATAATTTGTAAGCTAGGTTGCCATCTCATTTTAATAAGACTTCTGTAAACTTCATCACAAACAGTAGCAGTTGTTGCTGCAGCATACTGGGGGTACAATGGCAGTATTACAATATTTTCACATCCAATATCTTTTAATGAAGCAATTTTACTTTTTATACTTGGTTTTCCATATCTCATAGCATAATCAATTATAATTTTTTCGTTTCCAATTTTTTCATTAACTTTTTTAGCTTGCATAATTGTGTAGTACCGTAGTGGAGACATATTTTCTTTTTTCATCCATATTTTTTTATAGGCTCTTGCAGTCTTTGATGGTCGAAAATTAAGAATAAATAAGTTTAAAATAACCTGCCATATTATAGGGCTGACCTCGATAACTCTTTGATCGGATAAAAATTCTTTTAAGTATTTTCTTATATCCCACCAATTTGTACTATCTGGGGTTCCTAAATTTACAAGAAGGACACCGGTTTTTCCATAATTTACTTTGGGATGGTTCTTTTCCATTTAAGAACTTTATCAATTTTTTATAAATGATACAAAGTAAACTAGGTGATTCGTGAAATGAAATTTAGTAAAAACATTTATTATAATACGGTAGAGTTTTTTAAAAAGAGGTTTATTGAGCTATTTGGTCTCGCCTTGGTAAGTATTTTTGTTGCATTTTCTTACTCGTTAATCATATATTCCCCGGAAAAACCAACTTTGCTTTATCAAGATGGCTTGGAAGCTACAGCCAACATATTCTATCTTTATTCCAATATAGTAGCAGACTTTTTTCTTCAATCTTTTGGCTTAATATCATTTTTAATTGCAATTAGTCTTTTGTCCTGGGGAATAAGTTTAATAATTAACAAAAAAATATACAAACCTTTAGCAAAAGTTTTTTTTGTAGTTTTGTATATCAATTTTGGCTGTCTATTCGTGTACTTGACAAATAATAATTCTTTTTGGCTAATCGATAATGGAAATTCTGGATTTATTGGTGAATTAAATTTTAATATTATTTCAAATTTTTTTCCAGTTCTTGAAAACTTATTTTTTAAAGCAAGTCTCCTTCTAATAGCAATTGTGTTTTTCTTTTTGGGATCTGGCATAAATTTAACAAAATTAATTAAACTACCTTTCTCAAAAAAAAATAAGGAAAATATTTCATTTGAACACGAAGAAATTACAAATATAGAGGGTCAAGAAAGATTAAATGATAATAAACAACAATCATTCACTTTTAAAAATTTAAATGAAAAAAAATTAAAAAATTATGATTTACCCTCTTTAAATCTTCTTGAAAAAAAGCAGACGTCGAAAGGATCGACTGCAAAAAATCCAAATCCAGAATTCATAGAAAAAATATTATTGGACTTTGGGATTGATGGGAAAATTAAGAAAGTAAGTAATGGTCCTGTTGTAAGTTTATATGAATTCGAACCTGCACCTGGCATCAAAGTATCCAAAATTATAAATTTGTCTGATGACATAGCTAGAAACACTAGTTCATTTTCTGCTAGGGTTTCCATTATACCTGGTAAAAATACTGTTGGCATTGAAATACCTAACACTAAAAGAGAGGGAGTTATTCTGTCAGAAATTTTGGGTTCTGATAATTTTAATAAAAAAGAGATAAAACTTCCAATAGCTTTAGGCAAAAGTATTTCGGGTTCACCGATTATTGCCGATTTGACTTCTATGCCACATCTTTTGATAGCAGGAACAACAGGATCTGGAAAATCAGTATGTATAAATACAATAATTAATTCAATTTTTTATAAACATAGCCCAGATTATTGTAAATTCATTTTAATTGATCCAAAAATGTTAGAGCTTTCATCTTATGAAGGTATCCCTCATCTTCTGTCACCTGTTATTACTGATGCAAAAAAAGCTACGTCAGCATTAAGCTGGACCGTAAGAGAAATGGAAAATAGATATAAGCTTATGAGTTCAGTTGGTGTGAGAAATATTGATGGTTATAATCAGAAGCACAAATTGAAAATGCCTTATATAGTTGTTGTTGTTGACGAAATGTCTGACTTGATGCTAATTGCTGGAAAAGAAATTGAAAATTATGTTCAAAAGTTATCTGCAATGGCACGAGCTGCTGGGATTCATATTATCATGGCTACGCAAAGACCAAGCGTAGATGTGATAACTGGTACCATTAAAGCAAACTTCCCGACAAGAATATCTTTTCAAGTTAGCTCGAAAATTGATAGCAAGACTATTTTAGGTGAACAAGGCGCAGAACAACTTCTTGGAAAAGGAGATATGCTTTTTATGTCTTCTGCTAATAAGATATTTAGGATTCACGGTCCATATATCTCAGAAAATGAAATTGAAAAAGTGACAAGTTTCCTTAGGTCACAAGGAAATCCAGAATACATTGAAGAAATAACAGTTATTAAAGAACAGGGCTCAATTAACTCTGAAACTGATTTTGCTCAAGACGATCTTTATAGTGAAGCTCTTAAAATTATAAAAAATGAGAAAAAAGCTTCAACAAGTTTTCTCCAAAGGAAACTTCAAATAGGTTATAATAGAGCAGCCAGAATAATCGATCAAATGGAAGATAACGGTATAATAAGTAAAGCAAATCATACTGGCAAAAGAGAGGTTCTATAAATTTTGTTTTATAAAGGTTTTCTAGTAGCTATATTAATATTAATTTCACCTATTTTTGCAAAAATTTCCAAGGCAAGTAATAAATCTCAAATAATTAATAATTTAAACAAAGTAGAAACTCTAAGATTTGATTTTAAACAAGAGTCAAATGATATTAGAGAAAACGGAGTATGTTTTATGAAAAGACCACACTTTCTGAAGTGTTTATATAAAGACAAGAAAGAAAAAGAGCTTATAATAAATAGGAAAAATCTGGTTATTTATCACAAAAAATTTAATAAAACTTATTTTTACCCAGTATCAAAATCTTTTTTTTTAGAAATCTTGAATAAAGATAAGTTTAGTAATTTAATAATGAATGGTGAAATAATTGAGGGGAATGAAAAAATTGAAATTAAATATTATATGAAAGATAAGGGTGAAATAGTATTTTTTTTTGATAAAGAAAATTTTGATATTTTAGGGTGGAATATAATTGATGTTATTGGAAATAAAACTTTTTTTGACATAAAGAATACACAAAAAAATATTTTACTAGAAAATAAAATATTTCAAATTCCAGAAATTAATTAGAAATCATTTTTCCAACATTTTCTCCCCCAAAAATATGAAAATGTAAATGAGGAACTTCTTGTCCTCCGTTTTTACCTATGTTTGATAATACTCTGTATCCACCTTCTTTATTAGATACATTTAGTAATTTAGCAACATGAGATATAGATTTAAAAAACTCTGTAATTTCTTTTTCTTTTGCATTTAAAATAAAATCATCTAAATCTATGTACTCCCCCTTAGGAATTACCAGAGCATGTACTTTTTTTTGAGGATTAATATCGTAAAACGAGAGTACAAAATCATTTTCGTAGATTTTTTTACATGGTATCTCTCCTCTTAAGATTTTTGCAAAAATATTATTTTTATCGTAAATCATTATTCGGTTTTTTTTCTTTTTTCTAATTCTTTCATTACATCTTCTATTTTAATATCATTAGCCTCAAGATAAACCATCAGATGATAAATAACATCTGATGCTTCATGTATTGTGTTAGATTTATTCTCTGCTGCCTCTATTAGTTCTTCAATTTCCTCATGAAGTTTGGATGTTCTTAATGCTTTATCCTTAATCAATTTATTTGTATATGAGTTGTTGGGAGAAGACTTTTTTCTTTCTCGAATTGTTGTAATTAATTCTTGAAGAGTTTTTAACATATTAAATTCTAACAGGAATTCCTTTTGAGTCTAAATATTTTTTCGCATCTTGTATAGAGAATTCCCCAAAGTGAAATATAGATGCAGCTAGAGCTGCACTTGCGTCACCTTTTTTAAAGCCATCATATAGATGATCAAGGTTTCCAACGCCTCCGGAAGCTATAACTGGAATATTTACTGAAGTGGAAATTAATTTGGTTAGGTCTAGATCATATCCTGTTTTAGTTCCATCCTTATCCATTGAAGTTAATAATATTTCACCTGCACCAAGATCCTCGGCTTCTTTCGCATAGCTAAGAACATCTTTTCCTGTGGGATTTCTACCCCCGTGAGTAAACACCTCCCATTTATTAGAGCCTGTTTTCTTGGCGTCAATTGCAATAACTGTACATTGGGACCCGAAATTATGTGCTGAATCTTTTATAATCTTTTTGTTATCAACTGCAGCAGTGTTAATAGACACCTTGTCTGCGCCAGAACTTAACAAGTTTGAAATATCATCAAGATTTCTAATACCTCCACCAACCGTTAGTGGAACAAAACATTGTTGTGAGGTTTTTTTAACTACGTCTAAAATAATATTTCTATTTTCATTAGAAGCAGTGATGTCTAAAAAACAAATTTCATCTGCACCATTCTCACTATAAAATTTAGCTTGTTGAACTGGGTCGCCAGCATCAACTAGATTGATAAAATTAATTCCCTTCACAACTCTTCCGTTTTTTACATCTAAACAAGGTATGATTCTTTTAAGCATTTATGTTACTTTCGAGAGTTCCTTGAGATCTATATTTTCATCATAAATCGCTTTACCTATTATTATTCCCTCAATTTTATCAGATTTTATATCTTTTATATTTATCACGTCCTGAATAGAAGAGATACCCCCAGAAATAATAACTGGTATATTTGTAAAACTTGAAAATTCTAAAGTAGCTTTAATATTTGGTCCTGACTTAGTTCCGTCCTTTTCAATATCTGTATATATAATTCGTGAAATATTTAAAAAATTTATTTTTTTAATAAAATCTGAAGCTAATATTCTGGTTTGTTTTTTCCACCCTGACGAGGCAATAAAGCCATTTCTCACATCTATGGCTAAGGCAATTTTATTTTTAAATTTTTCACATGCTATTTTCAAAAAATTTAAATCTTCAATAGCTTTGGTTCCAATTATAACTTTGTCCACTCCAAGAGATAATAGCTCTGCTATCTGGCTCAAAGATCTAATGCCTCCCCCAACTTGGACTTTTATATCTTTGATTTTGACTATTTTTTCAATTGTACTTTTATTAATAAGGCTTCCTTCTAAGGCTCCATCTAAATCAACTATATGCAAATATTTAAAACCAAAACTTGAAAAGATTTTAGCTTGATCATGTGGTGATTTGTTATATTGGGTCGCACTCGAAAAATCTCCTTTTAATAACCTGATACATTTTCCTCCCTTTATATCAATTGCAGGGAATATTATCATTTTATAATTACAATTTCCCTTTTGTCGAAGGGAGGATATTTTTAGCTCTTTTATCTATTTCTAATGCTTCTCTAAGGGACCGTGCTAAAGCTTTGAAACATGATTCAATTTTATGATGGCTATTATCCCCATATATATTTTCAACGTGCAAAGTAATTCCTGCAGCCTGGGAAAAGGCCTGAAACCATTCTTTAAAAAGTTCTGTATCCATCTCACCAAGTTTTTC
>CETM01052650.1_pt1 | contig 10340 bp, 9 predicted proteins | sample 361451 | NCBI WGS metagenome assembly CETM01 (sample SAMEA2622690, study PRJEB7988) | marine metagenome | isolation source: saline water (ENVO:00002010), including
ATTTTATTTAAAGAAAAAAATATAAAAAAAATTGTCGAATTAGGTGCGGGACTAGGAAGAGATACAATTTTTTTTGCTAAAAATTTAATTCATATCGAAGCCTTAGATTATAGCTCATCAGCAATTGAAATTATTAATGAAAAAGTGAAAAAAAATAATTTATCAAATTTTGTATCAACTAAAAATTTTGATATTCGGCAAAAACTCCCATTCGAAAACAATTCTATAGAAGCTTGCTTTTCTCATATGCTTTATTGTATGGCTTTATCTAATTATGATCTTGAGAATTTAAACAATGAAATTTTGCGAGTCCTAAAACCAGGTGGAATTAATATTTATACTGTTAGACACAACGATGACGGAGATTACAAAAATGGTATTCATATAGGTGAAGATCTTTATGAAAATGATGGTTTCATTGTTCATTTCTTTTCAAAAAATAAGATAAATCAATTGTCTAAGGGATTTAAAATTTTAAATATTGAAAGATTTGAAGAGGGTTCTTTCCCTAGAAAACTATTCAGGGTAATACTTGAAAAAAAATAAATTAATTTATTTTTCTTTAGGAACGAAAACCAAACACAAGCCATTATTACAATATCTTTTTCCAGTTGGTTTTGGGCCATCATCAAATATATGCCCGTGGTGACCGCCGCACTTTTTACAATGATATTCTGTTCTTGGAGATCCAATTAAGTGATCAACTTTTGTTTCAAAAACACCTGGTAATGCTTGAAAAAAAGACGGCCAACCACTTCCACTTTCGTATTTCGTTTTAGATTCAAAAAGTTTTGTTCCACAAGCAACACAATGGTAGTTGCCTTCTCTCTTTTCATTATTTAAAAGACTTGTTCCTGGTGGCTCGGTTCCTTCTTCTAACAAAATATGTTTTTGTTCTGCGGTTAAATTTTTATTCATTCTTTAGCTTCTTAGATGATAAAATAATGCCTGTTATAATTAATATTGCTCCAATCAAATGATAGATCATAAATTTTTCTTTAAATATAATTATAGCCAATACTGTACTAAAAACTGGTATAAGATGTAAAAATATTCCAGCTCTATTTGAACCAATTATTGAAATACCTTTAATCCAGAAAATAAAAGCCGCTAATCCCGGAAATAAAACAACATATGTAAGTGTTAGTATAAAGGGTAAATGAATACTAGCTCTGTAACCTAAGGCAAACTCAATTAAATAGGCAGGTAATAAAAAAACTAAGCCCGCAGAAATAATTACTTGTAAAAGAGATAGCTGAGATACTTCTATTTTTTTTTTTCTTAATAAAGCTGAATATAAAGCCCAAGAAAACATTGCAACAACCATCCACAAATCGCCTTTATTAAAATTTAAATTTAACAAAACGACTAAATTAGCCTTTGTAATAATTACCGCTACCCCGCATAAAGAAAAAATTACACCTAATATTTGATAAATATTAGTTTTCTCAATTTTCAGTAACCAGCAAAAAACAATTATCATTACAGGAATTGTTGAAATCATTAAAACGCCACTTATTACCTGGGTAAAATTTAGCGAGTAGTAAACAATTGAATTAAATATTGTGATGCTTGTTATACCTAAAATTATAATTAATTTTATATTTTCTAATATATAGTTTTTTTTTTCTATAATTTCTTTAAGGGTAAAAGGAGCTAATATTAACCAAGCAAAAGTCCATCTGTAAAAATTTAGTGTAAATGGCGGAATTTCAAAAAGACTAGCAGCTTTTCCAACAATAAAATTTCCTGCCCAAAATAAAGTTGTAAGAACAAGAAAAATATAAGCTTTGTTATCTTTTAAAAACAAAATAGCACCTAACTAAATCTTGATGAGCTATAGGGAGCTAAGTCTAAATTTGTTTTTTCGCCCGCAATCATGCTCGCCACAATTTTTCCTGAGATTGCTCCGAGTGTCCATCCCAAGTGATGATGGCCAAAAGAATAGAACAAATTTTTATAATTTTTTGATGATCCGATAACTGGCAAGAAGTCTGGTAAAGTAGGTCTAAAGCCTAGCCATTCATCATAATGTTCTGTTAATTCTGGAAATAAATATTTTGCATTATTGACAAGATTATTAATTCTTTTTTTATTTAATGGATTGTCTAACCCTCCAAACTCTACGGTACCCACTACTCTTAATCCTTGTTCCATTGGAGTAATTCCGAACCCTCGATTTAAAAAAATTACTGGACGGGAAAGCAAATGATCGTGACCCTTAAAATGTATATGATACCCTCGTTCAGTATCTAATGGAATTTTTTCGTTAACTTGATCGGTTAATTTTTTAGAAAACGCACCAGATGTTATTACTGCTTTGTCAAAAATATATGAATTTATATTTGTTTTTATAACTGGCTTCTCTTCAGAAGAGAAACTGATTTTTTCTACATTTTGCTTTTCAAACTTTCCACCTTTTTTTATAAATAAATCAAAAAGCTTTAATAATATTTTTTTTGGATTCCTTGCGTGCCTAGCATTAGGGTACAATATCCCTCCATGATAAATTTTTCTTATGTGTGGTTCTAAATCATGAATTTCATGTGGGGTTAGCAGTTGTTGTTTTACTCCCAAATCTTTTCTTATATTAATTTCCAGCTCTCTGCTTTTTAAATCTTTATTAGTCCAAAAATAAATAATGCCTTTACTTTCTACTAAATCTGATACATCAATATTTTCAAACAATTCATCGTATGCTGGTAGAGCTAAGTCTAGAATTTGGTGCATATATTTCGCTGTATGCATCATTTTTTTCTTTGTGCAGTTTTTTATAAACTGAATAAACCAAGGAATCATTTTTGGAACATAATTCCATTTCAAAGCCAGTGGCCCCGTTGAGCTTATGAGCATTGCTGGAACATCAATTAAAATATCAGGTCTATTAATAGGAACTGAAGCGTAGGGAGAAAAATGACCTGCGTTGCCATATGACGCTGATATATTTCCTGGGTCGTCTCTATCTATTAGAGTAACTTTAAAACCTTTTTTAATGAGATTAAGTGATAAACAAACACCTTGGATGCCTGCGCCAATAACACCAACAGAAGATCCCATTTTTAAATCTCCATTCATATTGATCGTAATTATATATTATTTGAAATTTAGGAACAAAGTGACAGTTTATACAGCTTCTTTATGATGAACTGCTGGTATAGGTTTAGGTTTTTTAGGTTCTGCCCTTTCAACAATTTCCTCTATGGCAACATCTTCTTCAGAATTTACTTTACCGTTATTGACTCTTTTAATGTAACCGTCAATATCAGCGCCCTCTTCTGTTTTTAAACTTGTTTTAAAAAATATATCGCCTTTAATTACTGCTGTTTTTCCAATTATTACTGAGTTAGCAGTTATTTTTCCTTCGACGTGACCATTAACTTCTATAATGGACGACTCTAAAGCACCTCTAACTGATCCTGTTTCAGTTATCGATACATCTGAGACAAAAACATTTCCATTAATCAAACCAGCAACATCAACAGCTCCTGAGGATTTAATATCCCCTTCGATTTGAAGAGTTTCACTGACATACGATCTGCCGCTATGGCTAAGTAGTTCGGTTTCTGTGCTCCGCAAGCTTTTAAACATAGAACTATTTAATCACATAAAGCTCTAATTAAACAATAGTAATTTATTATTATTTTTTAAAAAAAAGGCTTATTTTGTTACTTTTTGCTATGTATTACGTATTGTAGCTAGAATCTGCTTTGAGATGAACTTTACAACTCATAACTATTCCTAAACCCAACATAATTGAAAGCATTGCAGAGCCTCCGTAAGACATAATTGGTAATGGAGCTCCGACAATAGGAAGCAGCCCAAGAACCATCAACATATTAACCGAAACATATATAAAGAAGGCTACACCGAACCCATAGCAGAACAATTTTTGAAAATTATTCCTACATAAATTTCCAATTGAAATTATTTTGTAAATAATAAATACATAAACTAATAATAGTCCAACAGAACCAACAAATCCAAACTCCTCAGAGAATAATGTAAATATAAAATCTGTATGTTTTTCAGGCAAATAATCTAGATAGCTCTGGCTGCCTTTTAAAAAGCCTTTTCCAAAAATACCTCCTGAGCCTACAGCGATTTTTGATTGTAGAATTTGATAGCCTGCTCCTAAGGGGTCCTTTTCTGGATCAAGAAAGGTAAGTATTCTTGATTTTTGGTAGGGTTTTAAAAATGATATTCCTACTGGTATCAAGCAAATAAAAACAATAAATGAATACAAAAAATATTTTATTCTAAAACCTGCAAGCCAAATTATAGAAGTTCCACAACAAGCGATTAGTACAGCTGTTCCAAGGTCTGGTTGAGAAATAATTAAGAAAAACGGAATAAATATTGCAAAGATAGGTAAAATTATATTTTTTAAACTACTAACGCTCTCAGAAGGGATTTTACTATAAAATCTTGCTAAAAAAATAATTAAAGCAATTTTCATCAATTCGGAAGGTTGCAGATTAATAAAAAATAAATTGAGCCAACGTTTTGATCCAGAGGATGATATGCCGTAGATATCTACAACAATAAGTAAAATTAATATTAAAGCATAAAAAATGTAAGCGGATTTATACCAAAACTGAGCACTAATAAGAGAAATAAAAATAAATAATCCAAAAAAAATAAAAAATCTATAAAGGTGACTTTGTGTATAGTAACCTACAGTTCCTCTTTCATTAGAATACATTGCAATAAAACTAATAAAGCCTAATAACAGAATTGAAAAAATAAGTGCATAGTCTAATGATAACAACTTATCTCTCAGACTGGTTCTTCCTGAACTAAATCCACCTCTTAACATAAATTAAACCTCATCAAATAAATCTAGTTGAAGCTTTGACCTAAGCTTATGTCGATCTAAAACTTTTTTTATTAATTTTTTTGCTAAAGGAGCTGCGCCACTACTTCCGCTGCCACCATGTTCTATAACTATACTAAATGCATATCTGGGTTTTTTATATGGAGCGAAAGCTATGAATAATGCATGATCTCTTTTTTCATAAGGTATCTGGTGAGTCTTTAAGTCAAGTTCTCTTTCTTCTTCGGTTATTGTTCTGATTTGAGATGTTCCGGTTTTTCCAGCATATATATATTCTGGTTTAACGAATCTAGATCTAAACGATGTTCCCATTGGTTCGTTAGTCGCTCTATACATTGCATCTAGTACAAATTTTACATTTTCTTTATTCCTATATAATTTTTTTAGATAAGGATTATCTGATTTAGACTCGCTTCTTCTCAGTTCAAATTCAGTTCGCCAAGCATTAACAGTTGATTGCAATGTATATCTGTCATCAATTATTCTAGGTTTAATTTCATAACCTCCATTTGCTAATTGAGCAGTCATTAAACACAGTTGTAAAGGTGTTGTTTGAAAATATCCCTGGCCAATTCCGCTAATAAAAGTTTCTCCTAAATACCAACTTTTTCCAATTTTCTCTAATTTCCATTTTGTGTTAGGTACTACACCTGATTTTTCTTCCTCAAACGTTTCCAAAACTTTTTTTCCTAAACCGTATTCTTTGGCTGTATCTGCTAATCTGTCAATTCCTAATCTTCTAGCAACTTCATAAAAATAAATATCGCAGGATTGTTTAATTGCGTTTCTTAGATTCATAAATCCGTGACCTTTTTTTTTCCAACAGTGATAAACTCTGTCGTATCTTTCAACGCTACCTTTACATTCAACTGTAAGTTTTGGACTAATAACATCATTTTCTAGAGCTGAAAGAGCGACGATAGGTTTAATTGTTGAGCCTGGAGGATAAAGTCCAGCCATAGATTTATTTATTAATGGTTTTTTTTTATCTTTTATAAGATTTTGCCAATCTTCATTGTCAATGCCGTAAACGAATTTATTTGGATCAAAAGTTGGACTTGATATTAATGTAATAATGTCACCTGTGTATATATCCATCACACAAATAGAACCACTTCTACCCACTAATAACTCATTAGCATATTTTTGAACATCGTGATCTAAAGTTGTGCGAAAATTTTTTCCTGACACTCCTTTAATTAATTCTAGTTCTTTTATTTTTTTACCAAAAGCATTCACCTCAAATCTTTGAATGCCGGGTTTTCCTATCATCTGATTATTTAAGTGTTTTTCTAAACCATTTTTTCCCGTTTTTAATCCAGGTATGTTTATCTCTCTCAAAAGCTCATTATTTTCTAAATCTTTTTTACTAGTGTAGGAAACGTATCCTATTATGTGCGAAGTTGATCCATCATCAAAGTATTTCCTATCTATTGAAACTACAGGTTTTACTCCCCTCATTTCATGTGCAAAAATATTTAATCTTGAAAATTCAGCCCAAGATAAATTTTCAGCAACTATTATTGTTTCCCAGGCTTTCCGCTTCTTCAATTTTTTTAATAACTGTCTTCTTCTTCTTTCATCAAAGTTAATTACTCTAGAAAGTTTAAATAATAAGTTTTCAATATTTTCTACATCCTCTGGCATCATGTGTAATTGGTAAACTTGCTTATTTTCAGCAATTTTTTTACCAAAAAAATCTGTAATTATTCCTCTTGATGGAGATATTTTCCATTCTCTTAAACGATTTTTATCAGATAAAGATCTGTACTTAATATTTTCAGAAATTTGCAGGTAAAAAAGACGACTTACAATACTAATAAAAACTGTGATCTGCACTAATGACAGCACAAACATTCTTCTAGAAATTAATCTTCCTTTATTTTGAAATATATTGCTAGGATCAAGCATATTTTATATTTCCAGATAATTTGAAATTAGAGAAAAAAGTGCCCATAAAATGGGGTAAAAAACAATTGTAAATATAGAATTATTAAATAACTGCATATAATTAATTGGAAAATCAGAAAAATATAATGAAATAAAATAAAAAAAGTTTGCAATTAATAAAGCAGGTATAAAACTTATCCAATCATTAATTAACGTTACTCTCACTGTAAGAGTTCTTACATATGTAGCTACTGATGCGACAATTAATAAAACTAAAGAATTAATTCCTAGAGGAAGACCTAATACAACATCATTAATAATCCCTGACAAAAAAATAAACCCATAACCTAGTGTATCAGGTTTTCTCAAAACGAAGTAGTAGACTAAAATATAATGTATATTTACTGTAATAAATTTAAAATTGATAATAGAAATTCCATTTAATGATATAATAAAAAGAATTAATAATGGAATAATCATTCCTATTCTTGTTTTTTTTTTAATTGAAAATGCAGACATAAATATTATTTCCTATAATAATCTTCTCCCGTTTTAACATTCACATACAAAACCTGATTTAAATCAGAAAATACTAAAACCTTATAAACGTTGTTTTCAATTTTTACTTCTCCAATAGGAATACCTGGTGCAAATAATCCTTCCTTTCCGGAAGTATAAATTTTATCACCGTCTTCTATTTTATTATCTTTGGGTAAATATTCTAAAGTAGGAAGTTTTTCACCACGTCCACTTAAAATTGCAAGATGACCAGAAGGCTCCAATATAACTGGAATTTTACTGTTTAGATCGGTGAGCAACAAAACTCTGGAAGAAAAGAAATTTACATCTACTATTCTGCCAATAAAATTAGATTTGCTTAAAACAGCCATGCCTTTTTTAATTTCTTTGTTACTTCCCACATTAAGAATAAAAGAATTTAAATACGGACTTTTTTTATCTAATAAAACTTTAGCACTTACGAGAACTTCCGATGTAGCTAAAGTTTCCTGAACTATTTTTTTTAATTGAGAATTTTCTAATTTTAAAAAATCTGATTGATATTTTTCTTTTTTTATTTCCTCATAATCTCTTCTTAATTCATTATAGTTGCTGTAAAGATTAAAATGATTTTTAAAAAAATTTTTTATAGAATTAAAGCTTTCACCTGGATAAGAAACAATTACCGAACCTCTGTAAATGGCATCTTTAATTAATACTCTGGTATATTTAATAGGTTTAAATTCTATTTCTTGAAGAAAAATTAATACGCAAGATATAATTATAAGAACAAATAATGAGAATCTCTGTTTTGTACCTTTTTTTAAAAAAGCGGAGCGTATCGCTATACTTACATCCTCACGACTTGTTTCCATATCTTTTTATCCACAAACTCAAATTAGGATACCAACATTGTAGAAAAAGTTTGTTCTTCATCCAAAGCTTTGCCGGTTCCCAGAGCTACACAGGAAAGTGGATCTTCCGCTATAGTAACTGGAAGACCTGTTTCTTTTGAAATAAGCTTATTTATATTTTTTAGTAAAGCCCCACCACCGGTAAGCACTAATCCCATATCGACTAAATCGGCTGATAGTTCTGGTGGTGTTTTTTCTAAAGCGTCTTTTATTCCACCCATAATTTGATTTAGAACAGGTTTTAAAGCTTCAGCTGTATCTTCTTCTTTTAGTGTTATTTCTTTTGGAGTTCCTGATCTTATATCTCTCCCCTTCATTAAATATGTATGATTGCTTGTAGCCATTGCGGTTCCTATTTCTTTTTTTATTTTTTCTGCACTTGCTTCTCCAACCAATAAATTAAAAGTTTTTCTCATATAGGAAATTATTGCTGTATCCATTGCATCTCCTGCAATTCTTAGTGAATTAGCATAAACAACTCCTCCTAAAGATAAAACGGCAATTTCAGTTGTTCCTCCGCCGATATCTACCACCATAGATCCTGTTGCTTCAGAAATAGGAAGTCCTGCTCCAATAGCTGCTGCAATAGGTTCTTCAATTAAATTAACCTTTCTTGCTCCTGCTGCTAAAGCTGAATCTTGTATAGCTTTTCTTTCAACAGGTGTTGACCCTGTTGGAACGCAAATTAAGATCCTTGGATTAGCAAAAGATTTTCTTTTATGAACTTTTTTAATGAAATGTTTAATCATTTCCTCGGTAACAACAAAGTCAGCTATTACACCATCTCTTAATGGTCTTACTGCTGATATATTTCCGGGAGTTCTTCCCAACATAGTTTTTGCTTCATCGCCAACAGCCAAAACTGTTTTTTTTCCCTTATCCTCTATTATGGCAACTACAGAAGGTTCATTAAGAACAATACCTTCTCCTTTAACAAATACTAAAGTATTTGCGGTCCCCAAATCTATAGCCATGTCGCTCGACCAAATTTTACTTAGTTTATCTATTCCAAACATTTATATTCCTTTCATTTTTTGATTTTGGTAATTTTTTTGTTGTTGTTGTCCATCAGGTGCTGTCTTTTTTCTTTTTATAATCATTTTATTTAATGCATTTAGATAAGCATTTGCAGAAGCAACTAGAGTATCTGTGTCTGCAGCTTGACCTACTGTTGTCTTTCCATTTTCTTCAATTCTTACACTTACAGTAGCTTGAGCATCTGTCCCTTCAGTTACCGCGTGAACTTGATAAAGTTGAAGTTTTACATCATGTGGATACAGTTTTTTTATACATTTAAAAATAGCATCTACTGGCCCATCTCCAGTTTCACTCGCTTTTTTAATCTCGCCATAAACTTCTAACGTCATATCTGCTTTCTGTGGTTCTCCAGTACCTGCAAAAACTTTAAGGGATTTTAAAGTGATCACATTATCTTCTTTAATTAAACTATCGTCTACTAGAGCTGCTATATCTTCGTCGTATACATGTTTTTTTTTGTCTGCGAGAATTTTAAATTTACCAAAAGCTGTTTGAATTACATCGTCCGTTATATCTTTATAACCAAGATCGGTTAACTTATCTTTGAAAGCGTGTCTTCCAGAATGTTTACCCATAACTAGAGAAGTTTGTTTAACGCCAACGCTTTCAGGTGTCATAATTTCATATGTGTTTCTATTTTTAAGCATTCCATCTTGATGTATTCCAGATTCATGCGCAAAGGCATTTTTTCCAACAATGGCTTTATTAAATTGAACTGGAAAACCTGTAGCATTTGAAACTACTTTAGATGCCTTACTTAGTAATTTTGTATTTATTCCAGTTTTAAATGGCATTAAATCATTTCTAGTTTTCATTGACATTACAATTTCTTCAAGCGCAGCATTACCTGCTCTTTCACCAATTCCATTTATTGTACATTCAACTTGTCTAGCTCCAGCCGTTAAACCAGCCAAAGAATTTGCAACCGCTAAACCTAAATCATTATGACAGTGGGTTGATAAAATTGCTTTATCGATATTTGGAACTTTATTAATTAATGTTTCAATAATTTTTTTAAATTCTGAAGGAACGGTATAACCAACTGTGTCAGGTATATTTATAGTTTTCGCTCCACATTTTATTGCAAGTTCAACAGTCTTACACATGAAATCCATATCCGTTCTTGTTCCATCTTCACATGACCATTCTACATCATCAGTAAATTT
>CETM01188177.1_pt1 | contig 10340 bp, 10 predicted proteins | sample 361451 | NCBI WGS metagenome assembly CETM01 (sample SAMEA2622690, study PRJEB7988) | marine metagenome | isolation source: saline water (ENVO:00002010), including
GTTCACAGTGTCATGGCTCAAACGCGATGGGTGGTCCTGGCTTCCCTAACCTAACCGACAATGATTGGCTGTATGGTGGAGCACCACACGACATCAAGACCACGTTGTTAAACGGTCGCCAAGGCAACATGCCAGCATGGAGTGACCAGTTCAGTGACCAAGAAATCACCGAGTTGGCTAACTATGTGGCGAGCCTGAGTGGACGTGAACGTGACCCTGAGCTTGTCGCAGCCGGTAAGAAAAACTTCGCAGTGTGTTCAGCCTGCCACGGTCCAAATGGTAAAGGCAACCAGCAATTGGGTGCACCTAACTTAACCGACAATGTATGGTTATATGGTGGTTCGATTGCTGCGATTGAAGAGACCCTGCACTACGGCCGTAATGGTGTCATGCCAGCATGGAAAGATATCCTCGGAGAGGATAAAATACACGTAGTCTCAGCGTACATTTACAGCTTGTCTAACGACGAGTAAGTAAATCTGGTGTAAAGCCCCGCTACGGCGGGGTTTTTTGTAAAAGAGGATCAATACTATGGAGAAACCCTGGTATAAGCAGTTTTGGCCTTGGTTTCTAATCGCCCTACCCGTCACGGTGATGTGCGTGTGCGCGACGATTATTTACCTGTCAGCATCGCAAGGTGGCTTCTCAATGGTTGTCGACGATTATTATAAACGCGGCAAAACCATTAACGCGGTTATCGAGCACGTCGAAAAGGCGAAGCAGTTAGGTATTTCGTTTAACCTGACAGCACAAGAGGGAAAATTCACCCTTCAATACGCATCGGGTCAACCTAAAGAACTGACTGCATTAACTGTGAAATTTGTTCACGCCACGCAAGCGGATAAAGACTTTCAACGCCAAGTAACCGTAGGCGCTGATGGTGTCTATCGCACCAACATCCCTGCCGATATGAACGGAAAATATACTGTGACGGTGACACCACACAATGCCGACTGGAAAGTCAGTGAACAGTTTTACTTCCCATTAACGAAAGCCACGTTGTTGGAGCCCAACCTCTATGGCGTCTGAAGTTGAAGACGGCGTTTGTTTTCATTGTTTGCAGCCGATACCTCATGGGATTGAGTTGTCGGTTGTTTATCAAGATGAATCGCAAGCCGTTTGTTGCGCTGGTTGTCAGGCGGTCGCCGAAACCATTATTGAACATGGATTAACCGCTTATTATAAGCACCGCGATCTTGATAAACCGCAACAAACACCCCTACTTCCCGAACAGCTTAAAGAACTGGATGTCTATGACAATCCCGACGTCCAGTCCGATTTTGTGCGAAGCTTAGATAATCAGGCTAAACAGACCACGCTGACAGTCAATAATATTACCTGTGGCGCCTGTGCCTGGCTGATTGAGCGTGAACTAGCAAAGACCCCCGGTGTGATCAAATCTGTCGTCAATGTGAGTAACCAACGCCTCCACATTGAATGGGACAGCGCACAAATCAAACTCAGTGAAATCATCACACGACTGGCGCGTATTGGCTATCAGGCACTTCCTTTCCAGCAGAACCAAATTGAAGCAAACATAAACGCGCGCCGTAAAGGGTTTATCCAACGGCTCGGCGTCGCTGGGTTAGCGACCATGCAAGTGATGATGATTGCATTTGCACTGTACTTTGGTGTGGTATCGGATCTTGATCCGACGACACAACAATACCTTTGGGTTGTCAGTTTTGTCTTTGCAACGCCTGTCATACTCTATAGCGCCCAGCCTTTTTATAAGAGTGCGTTAAAAAGCATACAAGCCGGTCGTGTTAATATGGATGTACCGGTTACCATCGCCTTGATTGGCGCCTATTTAGCGAGCCTTTACGCGGTTATAATAGGTCGAGGCGAAGTGTATTTCGAATCAATCTCAATGTTTACCTTTTTCCTACTAACAGGACGCTTTTTAGAACTGTTAGCAAAAGAAAAAGCCCTTAAGTTTTCGACTAACCGTCTAACCTACATTCCGAATTTAGCGCACCGCGAGTATCAAGGCGGTTTAGAAGATATCTCGGCTAAGCAGCTTAAGGTCAACGATATTATCGTTGTGAAGCCGGGTGAGACGATTCCAGCAGATGGCGTCCTACTGAGCGATAAAGCCGCAGTGGACGAAAGTCTATTAACCGGTGAAAGCCGCCCGGTCACCAAGGCAACCGGCGACGGCATTGTCGCAGGCTCGGTCAACCAAAATGTTACTTTACGTATTAAGATTACCGCGACGGCTCAACAAACCGTGTTAGCTAGTATCGTGGCGATGCAGGATGCAGCACTCGCCGATAAGCCGAAGGTACAAAAAGCCATCGATCACATCGCGCAGTATTTTGTGATGACGTTACTGGTGATTGCAGCAGTGACTTTCTTTGTGTGGTCTTGGATCGACCCTGACCATGCCTTGTGGGTGACGCTTGCTGTTTTGGTGGCTACCTGCCCATGTGCACTATCGCTTGCTGCACCGACCTCAATTACAGGTGCGGTGCACCGCCTCAACCGTATGAATGTGCTGGTTAAAGGTGCCCAATTACTCGAGAGTGTAAAACACCTTGATACTGTTGTATTTGATAAGACAGGCACACTTACCTACGGTCAGTTCAAACTGATTTCGCGTGAAGATTACAGTGATGTTGAGACAACCAACGCGCTTGTGAGTGCAATAGAGCAGCGCTCTGAGCACCCTATTGCCGCTGCACTTGCGCATCTAAGTGATCGTCCAGCGCAACCTGATGAGTTAACAAACCACACAGGGCAAGGCATTGACGCTGTCATTAACGGTCAAGCATATCGACTCGGGCGTGAGGAATTCATTCAAGCGTGGCATCCAGAATTTAACGCTAAGCCACAGAGCAATGTAATTCTAGCCTCCCGTCAAGCTGTGTTGGCAGAGTTTCAGGTTGATGATCAAGTGCGTGAGGATAGCCACGCGGTTGTTTCTGCGTTAAAACAACAAGGTATTCGTACGATCATGCTTACGGGTGATAGTCATGCGCGTGCCGATAAACTCGCTCAATCACTCGCGATTGACGAAGTTCTGAGCGAACAATCTCCGGCTGATAAAGTCGATACGATTAAAGCATTGCAACGCCAGCAGCGGACTGTCTGGATGATCGGCGATGGTATCAATGACAGTCCTGTACTCGCGCAAGCCGACTTGTCGATGACGTTTGCTCATGCATCGGATATGGCGCAAACGGCCGCCGATGTGGTATTGCTGAACGACCAGTTAACACGTGTGTTAGACGTTATTTCGACGGCACGTAAAACGCGGAGTATTATGCGGCAGAACTTTATTTGGGCTGCCGGCTATAACCTGACTATTCTGCCTGTTGCAGCCTTAGGCCTGGTCGCCCCGTGGGCCGCTGCATTGGGGATGTCGTTAAGTTCGTTAGTCGTCGTAGCTAATTCATTAAGGTTGTATCGCTTATGAGTGTTATATACGCATTAATCCCGGTCGCCATCCTATTCGTTATTTTAGCGGTCGTTATTTTCTTTTGGGCGGTGCGTTCTAATCAGTTTGAGGATATTGAACGCCAAGGGATGAATATCCTGATGGATGACGACGACGAAAAAGAAGCACCGAAAAAAACTGATGACCGATCAAATTAATTGGCTAACCCCTATCATTATGGGCCTTGCCGGCGCGGGGCATTGTCTCGCCATGTGTGGTGGTCTTGCCGCCGCTATGGGGGTTAACCAGAACCGACTCACCGTGCTGGTTTATAACCTTGGTCGACTCACCTCATACGCCCTACTCGGCGCTATCATGGGCGGTGCCATCGCATTACTGGCCCCCGATACACCTTATACAACACCAGCACTGCGAATTTTTGCGGCAGCGATGATGATCCTGCTCGGTCTTTACCTTACGGGCTGGTGGCCAATACTGGTCAAACTCGAAACCTTAGGTCGTCCGTTATGGCGGAGACTACAACCGTTGGCGGTACGATTGCGTGGACAGCAAGGCCTTTTACCCGCGTATTTGGCCGGTATGTTTTGGGGATGGTTGCCCTGCGGCTTGGTATACAGCGCGTTAAGTTACGCTGCTGTTTCGGGGAGTGCTGCAACAGGCGCAGGCTACATGGCATTATTTGCACTCGGCACGTTTCCAGCGATGGTAGGACTTGGGTTGCTGAGCCAGCATGTGGCTCAATTGTTTCGCGCCCAAGGCGTTCGTGTTGCGTTAGGCATCATGATGCTGCTCTATGGGTTGTGGTCACTATTGATCGTTATCAAACCGCTTATCAAAGGATAACCGCGAACACTGGTACAGCATTCGTTATTGCGCTAAATTGGTGTTATCAGTCATTGGTTTTGCGGATGGGAAAAAACATGGAACGGTTTAAACGAATTCTCGTTGTTGTCGATCCTGCGGATGAAGCACATAAAGCGATCAACCGATCGTTGCATATTGCACGCTTAACACAAGCAAAGCTCAGTTTATTTCTCTCAATCTACGATTTCTCCTACGAGATGACGACGATGTTATCGCGCGAAGAGCGCGATACGATGCGGACTAATTTAATTGGTGACCGTCGTGCGTGGGTCGCTGACCTACTCGAGGGCTTCGACACCGATGGCGTTGAAATTGACATTACTGTGGTATGGCACAACCGTCCATTTGAAGCCATTATTGAACAAATTCAAAAACTGGAAGCAGATTTGCTCGTGAAAGCGACTCAGGTTCAGCCAAGCTTTCAAAACCTGTTGTTCACCCCTACCGACTGGCACCTATTGCGCAAAGCACCATGTCCCGTGCTTCTGGTTAAAGAACACGCGTGGCCACAACATGGTCAAGTGCTCGCAGCGGTCCATAGTGGCTCCGAAGAGCAGGAACATAAAGATCTGAATGATCGTGTTGTTGATACAGCTCAAGCAATAACCGAGGTATTAAATGCCAGTCTCCACTTGGTAAACGCCTATCCGACAGCACCGATTAATGTCGCGGTAGAAATTCCAGAGTTTGATGTTACTCAGTATAGCGATGAACTGGCGCGTCATCACAAGAATGCGATGGCCAACTTTGCCCGTAAACACCACATTCCCACTACGCAACAACACGTTGAGCAAGGGTTACCAGAACAAGTAATCCCCGATCTGGCTAAACGGCTGGATGCCGAACTGGTGGTTTTGGGCACAAAAGGTCGTACCGGCTTTTCTGCTGCATTATTAGGCAATACTGCCGAGCACGTATTAGAAAGGCTCAACTGCGATATATTGGCTATCAAGCCGCTAGACTTTAAATCGCCAGTGGCATAATACAAGGGGGTTCGCTATAATCGCGCCCTATTTTTGGCGACACTAATATAGGCACAAATGGGTATGCAAACGGAGCGCACTGAGGCGAAGAAACAGTACGGCTTTAACAAACTGCAAAAGCGCATCCGCAGAGAGACCGGAAAGGCTATTCAGCAGTTCTCGATGATTGAGCACAATGATAAGATCATGGTCTGCCTGTCGGGCGGAAAAGACAGCTATACCCTCCTCGATACACTCATGTATCTAAAACGTGTCGCACCCATTCACTTTGATATTATTGCGGTCAACCTCGATCAAAAACAACCGGGATTTCCGGAGCACGTGCTACCTCAGTATCTTGAGCAATTAGGCGTGGATTACGAAATTGTCGAGGAAGACACGTACAGTATCGTAAAAGATAAGATCCCAGAGGGGAAAACAACCTGCTCGCTTTGCTCTCGTTTGCGCCGTGGAATTTTGTACAAGACAGCTAAACGTCTTGGTGCTACTAAGATTGCATTGGGCCATCACCGTGATGACATGATCGAGACAATGTTCTTAAATATGTTTTATGGCGGTAAGCTAAAATCGATGCCGCCGAAGTTAGTCAGTGATAATGGTGAGCATGTCGTCATTCGCCCTTTAGCGTTCTGCCGAGAAAAAGATATAGCGCGTTATTCTGAGGCGATGGCATTTCCTATCATTCCCTGTAACTTATGTGGCTCGCAGGAAAATCTCCAGCGTAAAAACATTAAAACAATGCTGAATCAATGGGATCGCCAATTCCCGGGTCGAATTGAGAGCATATTTACTGCGATGCAAAGTGTCACGCCATCACATTTGGTTGATAATGAATTGTTTAACTTTGATGCGGTCAAGGCAACCGGAGTGGAAACAGAAGAAGGCGACACCGCGTTCGATGCGCCCTCTTTTAATCAGTCGTTTGTGCCTGAAGACACTGAAGAACAAAGCACCTCAGCTATCCAGATTACACAAATCGCCTAATTTGATGCAGCGGCGGCTTCCGAAGTCGCCGCATCTTCTTGTTCAATAATGGCATCAACAATGGGTCGATTAACTCGAATCATTGCCTTTAACTCATCAATATAATCTTGCCCGCGCTCTGAGTAACTGTGTAAGCCACTCAGCAATGGTATCGCACGCACTTGCTCATCGCGTTGTCGCATCACCTGGCGAATTTGGCGTAATTCCAAGTACGGGTCATGAGTATTAATATTACGCATGTAACTGCGGACTGACTGCGCCACATGGTCAAACTTAGCGACCTCATGGTTCATTCCTTCAGGTCGCTGTTCAGGCACTAATCCACAGCCTTCGCGATAACACCACTGACCAAATAGATTGAGCCCTTCTTGCGCAAACCGGGACATACCCCATGCCGACTCATTCGCCGCCTGTACAAGAACCATCATCGTTGGAATGATATCCACTCGACGTTTGAGCAGCTCAAACTGCTCAGCGCTATCAAGCGTTGGGTCGACTTCGTAGTAGTCGACCAGGCGAGCAAGTTGTTTTTTGTCTTGCGCGTTCTCAAAGCCACGACTGAATGCACTTTCGATAGCCAATAGTTGCTGTCTCTCGTGCAGAATACGCAGGTTTTCTGCCTCAATCACCGGCAATAAGTAGCGAAAAAACTCCTTCTTTTTCTCTCGGACGTCGTTAAATTTATCAAAATTAGGTATTTCAGTTCGAGGCGCCAATGTCGGTATTGGCGGTAAACCATGGCTCGCAATATCCTTCTCGCTTGCCGGTTTCTCATACTTGCTGAAAAACGGTAACAACAACGCGGCGATGCACACCAAAATAAAGAAAATGATGAATAGTTTTTTTCGCATTCGAGCTCCTTTATGCCGTCCAGTCATCAGAACGTGTAGATTGCGACGGTGGTTGCAAATGCACACTCACACCGATGACTTGACGATAAACCAAACCGAGTAGATTCACTAAATAAGGAATCAGGACAAAAAGTAATAGGCCATAGGTAACAAGACCTAAAATGAAACACATGTAAAAAACAAACGTCAGACCAATAAAAAATGGTAGCTGATAATGGGTAATACGAATTGAATAATAGATTGCGTTTAACGGCGATAGACGACGCTCAACCACTAACGGAATGGCTAAGCAGAAAATGGCCGATGTATATAAAGTCACAACATAGCCCACAAGCGGTGAAATACTTGCGGCCAACCAAACAAATAACTGTGAAATAAGTGTCGTCATGACACCAGTAGCTACGAGCGCGGTGACCGACTCAAAGCCTTTGAATATATGAATACCTTTGGTGGGTATATCGATACTGTGGCGTATCCCCATCAATATGATGCCGCCAAATAAAGGTGCTGCGATAGCAGTACTAAATAGCGCCAAGCCGAGACTTTGCAACGGAGTCATTTGATTAATCGCCTCTGGCGATGAAAGAACTGACATCGGCATCAGCACCTGAATCACCGTGACTATGATTAAAATGAGCGCTAGAAAGCTGATCATTGCAGTGACTAACGGCCAAAAGTGGCGGCCAGTGATCGCAAACGCGTCTTTTACCCACTGAACCACGTGAACTCGGTAATTTCCCTTTAAAGCCTCGGCGAGATCGCCGCCTACAATCATTTGCTCTTTTGGTTCATTTTGCTGCAATTTCGACCCCATTAAGTTCTAAACATTTGATATACTTGATTCCATTCATCGATTTTACCATCGATTTTGTAGCTGAGGAAATTTATGCCAACTCAACACCGACGCAAGCGCAGTCCGCGGCGTCCACGTCCCGTAAATCCCAAACTGGTGCTCCTCAATAAACCCTATGGGGTGCTGAGCCAATTTTCAGGCGAACCGGACGATGTGACACTAAAAGATTATGTGCCACACACCAATGTGTACCCTGCTGGCCGCCTCGACAAAGATAGTGAAGGTTTAATGTTACTCACCAATGACGGTGTTTATCAGGCGCGACTGGCAAATCCCAAGTATAAGGTCGCTAAAACCTATTGGGTGCAGGTTGAGGGCATTCCCGATGAAGCGCAACTCGCAGCGTTACGTAACGGCTGTGAACTCAATGATGGAATGACCAAACCAGCGCAAGTATTTGCGATAGACGAGCCCGCGGGTCTTTGGCCTCGCAATCCACCCGTACGTGAACGCAAGACAGTACCCGACTCATGGATAAGCCTATCCATCAGTGAGGGTAAGAACCGCCAAGTCCGCCGTATGACGGCACATGTGGGACTACCTACCCTGCGTTTAGTGCGGGCGCAAATTGGTCCCTTTAAGTTAGCCGGCTTACAACCGGGAGAATGGCGCGAAGAGCCTCCGGTATGGTAAACTACGCCACCAGCGTTCCGTGTAGTAATAGAGACAATGAATCATGACTGAGTCCAAGAAAAACCCCAGCGAAACCAAAGTCATCGTCGGTATGTCTGGCGGTGTCGACTCTTCGGTATCGGCTTACCTCCTGCTTCAACAAGGTTATCAAGTTGAAGGTTTGTTTATGAAAAACTGGGAGGAAGATGACGACGACGAGTACTGCGCAGCAGCGGATGATCTTGCCGATGCTGAGGCGGTGTGCGAGAAACTTGGCATTGAACTACACACCGTAAATTTTGCCGCAGAGTATTGGGACAATGTATTTGAGCACTTCCTGGACGAATACAAAGCGGGCCGCACCCCTAACCCTGATATTATGTGTAACAAGGAAATTAAATTTAAAGCGTTCCTTGAGTTTGCAGCCGAGGCACTTGATGCAGACTATATCGCCACAGGACATTACGTCCGACGTGCCTTTGATGACGGTAAGTGGCAATTATTACGCGGCTTAGACAACAATAAAGATCAAAGCTATTTTCTCTACACCTTGAGTCATGAGCATGTAGCGCAAACCCTGTTTCCGGTAGGCGAGCTTGAAAAGCCCGAAGTACGCCGTATTGCTGAGGAACAAGGTTTAGTCACTGCCGACAAAAAAGATTCGACGGGTATCTGTTTTATCGGTGAACGCAAATTTAAGGATTTCCTACAACAATACCTCCCGGCACAACCGGGTACCATAGAAAGTGTTGACGGTGAAGCACTCGGTGAGCACGAAGGCCTGATGTATCATACCATTGGTCAACGTAAGGGATTGCACATCGGTGGTTTAGCCGATGCTGGCGATGACCCATGGTACGTCGTCGACAAAGATGTTGAACGTAATGTATTGGTCGTAGCTCAGGGCAAGAACCACCCTCGCCTGTTTGCCAAAGGACTGGTCGCCAGTCAATTACATTGGGTAAACCGCGAAGAAATTACAGAGCCGCTACGATGCGTGGTCAAAACCCGTTATCGTCAAGCCGACATTCCATGTCAATTAGTGCCTGCCGACGAGGGTCGCATTGAGGTTATGTTTGATGAACCGGTCGCTGCGGTAACACCCGGTCAATCCGCCGTATTTTACCTCGATGAGGTCTGTTTGGGCGGAGGTATTATTGAGCAACGCATCACCGATTTTGAGGTGCGTCTATGAATGATTGGCAACAACGGGTTGTTGCTCTAGCAGGTATGGCGCAAGCGGCTATCGCCGTGCAACAGGCCGCGCGCACTGGGCGCGTGCACCATGAGGCAGTGGTCGAGACATTACTCAACAGCGTGCTGAATCTAGAGCCTGAATCGACTGAAGCCGTGTATGGCGGCGTCGATGGTGTTCGTCCTGGTCTCATCTTACTCGCTCAACAGTTTCGCAACAACGCGCAGCGAGACCTCGAGATTACACGTTATATGGTGGGTATGGTGCACTTATCAAGACGCTTACTCAGCCAACCTAAATCACTAAATTTACTTGCCGAGCGATTGCACCAAGTAGGTCGGCAATATTATGAGTTTGGTTTTGATAAGCACCAAGTGACAGCAAGCTTAGCTTCGATTTATCGTGAAGTCATCAGTCCTTTAGGTCAGCCTATCAAAGTCAACGGTAGCCCCCAGGTATTGCAGCAAGAAACCAATCAACACTTGATCCGCGCCCTACTTTTATCGGGTGTGCGCAGTGCGGTACTTTGGCAACAAGTCGGTGGTAAGCGACGTCAGTTTTTATTGGGACGCAAGCGTATGCTAGCGGCCGTAAACGA
>CETM01075108.1_pt1 | contig 10339 bp, 9 predicted proteins | sample 361451 | NCBI WGS metagenome assembly CETM01 (sample SAMEA2622690, study PRJEB7988) | marine metagenome | isolation source: saline water (ENVO:00002010), including
AGCAAATTATCTTTATTTTCAATATCAATCAATACTGGAAATGTTGTAACGTTTTGATCAACCCTAGACATTGGTTCAATTTTAGACACAACTCCAACGAATTTTTTATCTCTGTATGCCGAAACTTTTAACGTAACTTCTTGACCAATAGAAATTTTACCAATATCTATCTCATCAATTAATGCTCTAACTCTGACTTTATCAAGATCGGCCATCTCCATCAACAAAGTTCCACCACCCACAGCTGATGTTGGAGAGGTGATTACCTGACCAACTTCAGCTGGTCTACTTATTACAGTTCCTGCGATAGGTGATCTCACACTAGTATCATCTAAGGCTATCCTTGCGTTCTCAAGGAATACCTCTGCTCTTACAAGCTGGGCTCTTGCTGAAGAAAATGATTCTTGAGCATCTTCAAATGATTTATCAGAAATATTGCCTTCGTCATGTAATCTTTTAGAGCGTTCAAATTGATTTTTTGCATTGCTTAGACGTACTTTAGCAACCTCTAAGTCCGCATTTGCTTGAGCCAGGGTATTTGTTGGAGTTCTTTGATCTATTCTTGCAAGAACAACTCCCTCCTCAACGTAATCCCCAATTTCTGCACCTAGAAAAAGTATTTGACCTGATGCTTTGGATTTGATTTCAATAGATGAAATTGCTTCGACTGTTCCTGAGGCCTCAACTGTTAATTCAAGCTGCTGGGATGCTGCTTCTTTTAAGGCATAAAATTTGAATTCCTCATCATCTTTGCCTCCACCACAACCCAAAATTAATATCAGGGGTAATAATAGACTCGTACTTTTTACAATCTTGTTACTCATAATTTTTCCTTTCTAACATCTGATTCTATCAAACCATCCTTAATATATATTACTCTTTGTGCTTCTGAGGCAATTTCATTCTCATGTGTTATTAGAATAATAGTTTGGCCTTGTTGATGAAGATTATGAAATAACTGCATTACATCATGTCCTGTTTTACTATCTAAATTTCCAGTAGGCTCATCAGCAAATAAAATAGAAGGATTATTTACAAGAGCTCTTGCAATAGCAACTCTTTGCTGCTGACCTCCAGAAAGTTCTGATGGCTGATGACCCATACGAGACTCAAGCCCAACTTTAGAAAGTGTATCTGTTGCTTTTTTTAACTGCACTTCTTTATCGAATCCAGCATATTTAAGAGGCAACATAACATTATCCAGCGCGCTATTGCGGGCTAATAAATGAAAATTTTGGAATACAAAACCTATCTCTTTATTTCTTATGCCCGCAAGTTCATCACCTTGTAACGTACTAACTTCTTTATTATTAAGATGGTATGTTCCATCAGTGGGGGTATCTAGACATCCTATAATATTCATAAGAGTTGACTTGCCTGAGCCAGATGGACCCATGATTGCAATAAATTCTCCCTGCTCTATTGCGAAACTTATTCCTCTTAGGGCTTCAACTGTTTGAGTTCCTAGAAAGTAATGTTTAGTTATATTATTAACTTCTATGACATTCATACTTGCTTACACAAAAATACGGGTATCTCTCTTGAAGTATTGCTCTGATAGGTCTCATAGTCTGGATAAAATGAACAAATTAATGGCCATAACTCTTCTTTTTTTTCCTTAGATACCTCTTCTGCTATATAGTTTCCAACCCCATCAATGGTTGAAATCTTTACTACTGGATTAGCTTTAATGTTGTAATACCAATCAGGATTCTTTGGCATCCCACCCAAAGAAGCAACCAATATCGGCATGCCATCTTGATGAACATAAATTAAAGGAATGTTTCTTCTTTTATTAGACTTAGCACCTCTAGTTTCAACAACCATGATTGGATAACCACCAGGCCATTTATTCCATAATTTACCTTTAGTTAGCAAAAATATAGATGCTTGGAATTTAGCAAAATATTTAATTATTCGCTTTGCAGTTTGTGCTTGCTTTGTTGTATATTTTTCAGACATGGTTATAGAGATGTAAAGTTTACTTTACATTAAAAACAATACAATAAAAAGCTATTATGGTTTTTAATGGATTTTACTAAATAAATAGGAGTAATAGTTGGAGTTCAAAATTTATTCAAACGAAGCTATTCCGGTTTGAAAATTGCCAAGAATGAGCGCATGTAAATCATGAGTGCCTTCATAGGTATTTACAGCCTCTAGATTCATTGAATGTCTAACAACATGGTATTCATCAATGACTCCATTTCCTCCATGCATGTCTCTTGCCATCCTGGCTATATCTAAGGCTTTACCACAATTATTTCGCTTAATAAGTGAGATCATCTCTGGAACCATTTTATCCTCATCGATCAGCCTTCCAACACGAAGGGCAGCCTGAAGACCTAAAGTAATCTCTGTTTGCATATCGGCTAATTTCTTTTGAATTAATTGCTTACTAGCCAAAGGATTACCAAATTGAACCCTGTCTAATGTGTACTGTCTGGCGGCATGCCAACAGAACTCAGCTGCACCTAAAACTCCCCAAGCAATTCCATATCTGGCTATATTTAAACAGGTAAATGGGCCCCTAAAGCTTTGTGCTAAGGGCAAAACATGATCATCTGGGATAAAAACATCTTCCATAAAAACTTGACCTGTTATAGATGCGCGAAGTGCAAATTTTCCACTCATTGGCTTTGCTTCCAAACCCTTAAATTCTTTCCTTGCAATGAAGCCTCTTAAAACACCTTGCTCATCTTTGGCCCAGATTACAAAAACATCTGCAATTGGTGCATTTGTGATCCATGTTTTTGATCCATTTAATTTATAGCCACCCTCAACTTTCTTAGCTCTTGATAACATACTGCCTGGGTCTGAGCCCGCATCAGGCTCTGTTAAACCAAAACATCCAACAAGCTCACCTGAAGCCATTTTTGGGAGTAATTCTTCTTTTTGCTCATCTGAGCCAAAATTATAAATTGCATACATCGAAAGCGATGACTGAACACTAAACGCAGATCGATAGCTGGTATCAACTCGTTCAATTTCTCTTGTAATCAAGCCATAGGCAACGTAATTAATACCAGCGCAACCATACCCTTTTATTGTTGCTCCTAAGATACCAAGATCGCCCATCTCCTTCATAATTTCGGTATGAAAAATCTCATTTCTATTTGATTCTACAATTCTAGGCATTAAAGATTTTTGACAATACTCTCTAACATTATCTCGAATCATTCGCTCTTCTTCAGAGAGTTGATCATCAAATTTAAAAATGTCTTCCCAATTATTTTCCATAAGTCTTTTACCAAAAAAAAAGCCTGACACTTAGTCAGGCTTTTTATTATATTCGAGAATTAGAATTTATAGTATAAATCCATCCCTATTGTTCTTGGATGGCCATAAAAATCTAAGGTTAACTGACCAAATCCAGGCCCAAAAGGAATCATGTTAACCACATAAGATGCATCATTAAGATTTTTAATCCAAAATGTAAGATCTAAATTATCCATTGGGCTTGTCATTAATCTAAAGTCTGTAATATTTCTTTCTTCAACATGAGTTAAAGCAGATCTTGGATCTGAGCTACTATATGGAAATGCATTGTGCTCGCCAACTCTTGAATGATCCAATCTTACTCGATAGTTGCCAAAATCTTTTTCCAATGAAGCATAGATCATAGTCTCTGGAGCATAAGGAAATAATTCAGGGGCAAATCCGTCTGGGGCAATGACTGACTCAGTATACTCACTATCTAAATTTCCATAATTTAGGCTGAATTGAGTTGTATCATTGAGCAATGCTACCATTTCAAGCTCAAAACCAGACTGCTCAGCAGAATTATTAAGAACTACTGATGCTGCAGCCTGCTCAGCAGTAAAATATGCAACTTGCATATCTTCATGCTCGTTATCAAAGAATGCAGCATTGATTGAAACCCTGTTATCCATATATCGTCCTTTTAAACCAAACTCAACTGATTCAATAAGCTCAGGACCATAACCTGCTCCAGCTTGGACTGGGTTTGAAGCCTCAGTATTATAACCACCAGCTTTGAAACCATCTGCAGCTTTAGCATAGATATTTGTTGAATCACTTAGCTGATGAGAAACGATAAAAGTGTTGCTCGTGTTGCTATCACTTCGTTTTTGGTCAACAGTCCAAAAGCCCGAATAAGATGCGTAACCCTTTTTATCCTCTTCAGTTCTTCTTGTTCCTAGAGTAATATCAGTTCTATCACCAATATCGAAGGTTGCTTGAGCATAAAAAGCATTAGCATCACCGCCACCTGAATACTTTTGATCAATAGCAAATCCACCTAAAAACCCTGACTGAGGATTATCAGTAAATGCATCGTCATCAAATTGATAGTAACCAGCCACATAGCTCATAAAATCATTAGACCCTGTTAACTGCAGTTCAACAGTTTTAGATGAATAATTTGTGTGTCTAGCAGTGTGAAAAATGTAATGAGGTGTGCCGTCCATATCTAGCTGATCGTTCCAGTCAAGCTTTCGATCAGCTAGAGTGAGTTTGAGCTCACCTAGTCCAGTTTGACGAGTAATCTTTAAGTGGAATCCTTCAACTGTTGAAGTCTCATACATCTCATTATCTAAAGATGTATACCTGTCTCTGCCTAACCTGTCATAAAAATGCACAGGGGCCACCCAAAGACCGCCAGTTGCTGGTGAGGGGCCGAAGCCTAGTGCACCAGCCCACCAGTCAGCCATGTTGCCTAATTGAGGGTGAGGAGGAGTATTATCTTGATCAGTCCAATCGAATGATAAATCTACCTCAGTTTTATCGCCTGCATAATATAACGAAATCTTAAAACCCTTCGAGTCAATAACATCCAACTCTTTTGTAATAGGATTTACATTATTTGGAATTACGCCAGGCTGTGATGCTGGTTGGTAGGGACCAGAATTGTTTTTTACAAAACCATCTCTTTTTTTGCTATGCATAACAACCTTCGCAAAGATATCTTGTCCAATTTCATAATCTGCAATTAATCGACCTTGTTTTAATCCATAGTTGCCCAGAGTTACTGAGCCTGAAACACCATCACCAGATGGCTTTTTACTTATAAAATTAACTGCTCCAGCAAGAGTATTCCTTCCATAGAGTGTGCCTTGAGGTCCTCTGAGAATTTCAACCCTTTCTAGATCAACTAAATCCCATATTCCACCTTGAGTTTTGCCCATGTAAATTCCATCAACATATGTACCAACAGATGGTTCCCAGGTTATAGCAGGGTTCATTGCTACACCACCACGGATAGCTAATGATGCTCCTGTGTTATTTGCAGGAGCTGGAAGAAGCATTACATTTGGAGCAATGCCCTGTAAATCGACTACATTTTTAATGTTTAGATCTTGAATAGTTCCTGCTGTCACAGCTGTAACTGCGATAGGAGTATCCTGAAGTGATTTTTCAGTTTTTTGAGCTGTTACCACGACCTCTTCAAGGGCTGATTCGGCAAATAATGAAGCAGATAGAAGAATTAAAGGTAAAGCAAAAAACGTTAATTTAAAATTATTCATAGTATCCCCCGTACTTTGATGAATGTCTTTATCTATAGTAGAGCAGAATTTATTACTATATGTCTAGTTTTTTTACAAAAAAATATTGTTAAACCTTTTCAATTCGCAGTATTCCAAAGCGTGAGGAAGAAAACTCAATATTTTCTTTTTTAAGACAATTAGAAGCGATTTCGATCATTTTATTACTATTTCCACAAATTATGATTAGTGGCAATTGATCTTGATATTGAAAGATAAAATCTAAAATTTCATTATCTACATCATTATGCTTGGTTCCATGAAGATCTAAGTTATATATCCCCTTCTCAAGAAAGATTTTCATTACTGAAGAGCTTAAATTAAGACAAGTTTGTGTTTACGGTCATAACATCCATTCGGCGCGCATTGTGATGGTTGTAATCATAAACAATTTCATCACCAAGAGTTAAGTTAGGAAATCGTTTAAATAATTCTTTTAACATTACCTCGGTTTGGGAGCGAACTAATGTTACACCAATACAATAATGAGGTCCTTGGCCAAAGGATATACTTTTGTCATGATCTCTCTGGATATTAAATTTACGGGGATCATTATAAATAGATGAATCCATTCCAGCCGTGCTAGTAATAAGCTGAACCATTTGTCCTTTTCTTATATGATTGCCATTAATGTCCAGATCTTCTGAGGCATATCTTGCTAAGCCTGTTTTACCAGATGATTCATATCTCAAAGTTTCAGATATTGCACCCTGAACAAGACTTGGATCTTTTTTAAGTGATTCAAACTCCTCAGGATGTTGTAATAGATTTTTAATTAAATAACTGTGCAGATCAACTGCTGTGTCAGAACCAGCTCCAAGGACTGCCCCAACCAATGCGCACATTTCCATGTTTGATAACTTAGAGCCTTGATCTTCAGCAAGAATCAAGGTTGATAAAAAATCATCTCCTGGACTGGCTCTCCTCTCATCAATAAGCTCATTTAAAAGCGCTAATCCTTCAGGCACACCCTTGATGGCATCTTTTCTCTCCTCAGGCGTAAGCATGGGATTAATACCTCTCACAACTCCATAAGCCAAAGAATCAAAAATGGGAAATTTGTCTCTTGGTATACCAACCAAACTTGCTATGGCTTGAGTTGGGATAATCTCTGCAATTTCTGCAGCAAAATTAAAAGAATCTGGAGTTCCTAGCTCATCAAATCTCTCTTTAACCAAAACTGAGAATCTTTCTTTCATTTGCTCCATGATTCTGGGTGAGAAAGCAGGAAGAGCAAGCTTTCTTAGTCTGAGATGATTTTTTCTATCAAGAAAAAATAAATTATTATTCATTAATTTTTCAAAAGCATCCATTTCCTCAACTGGTTTTTTTGGAGGAGCAAACTCCCAGAGGTTAAAATCAGTTGAAAGCCTTGTATCCAACAAACATTTAATAATGTTTGCATGTCCTGTTACCAACCAAGCTTGCCAAGCATCAAATCTGGAAATTGGGAACTCAGCACAAAGCTTTTCTAGAGTAGGCACTGGATCATGAATAAATTCTTTTGAAGATGGGTTAAAAAAATGGTCAACTGTTTGAATGCTCATGAGTTATTTATTTAAAAAATATTAGGGTTAGGCAAATCACTGCGAGAGATAATAGAATCTACTCGATCTTTAAAAGCTTTCTCACTTTTTTCGTTGACAGGATTTATCCAGTATCTACCCTCTTGAATTTGAGAGAGACAAAATGAAGCTACTTCTTCGGGCTCAGTAGTTTCCATCTCAATCCCCATGGAGCTCATCATGTCAAGCATATCCTCAACAGAAGAGATTGGATGCTCTGGTGCATTTGGATCTCTAGCTAACTCTTCAGGGCGATTACGCTCAGCTGAAAATAACTTTGTCCTTACTGTATGTGGTCCTGGAAAGAGAATCGAAACCTTCACATTTGAATCAGCCTGTTCAAGTTGAAGTTTTAAAACCTCGCTTATGCTTGAAACTGAAGCTTTGGATGATGTATATATTGGCGTTGAGGGCAAATTAATAAATGCGCCATTTCCTGAACATGTATTGATAACTCTTGATTCTTCTCCATGAGCTAACATTCCTGGTACAAATGCTTGAATGCCATGCAATACTCCCATAACATTCACACCATATGCCCATTGCCAATCGTTAGGTTTAGTGTCCCAAATTGGTAATAATTCTGCAGGTGCAACACCAGCATTATTAAATAGCAAGTGCACTGGACCATGTTCAGCCTGACACCAGCTAGCAAGCTTGTTCATAGACTCTATTTTTGAAACATCAGCTACTTTACAAGAAACGTTGAGGGATTGATCAGCAAGCAATGCAGTTGAGTTTTCAAGACTATCTTGCTCTATGTCTGTAAGAATTATCTTTGCGCCCTGCTTTGCTAAGGCTTCGCCGATTGCAAATCCTACGCCAGATGCGCCACCAGTAATAACAGCTAACTTACCGTTAAAATCTTTCATAATTAATCCTTAAGCAGAATCATATCTTGAATGCATGAATGGTATGTATGACATGGCATCTACTTCTTCCATCACAGAGGCATTTGAAGAAGAAGTTCCTTCCTCCCAAACCAATGAAACCATTTCTTTAACTGGCAAATCAACAACTGGGTCCACGGGTGATTCTCTAAGAATAATTTCTCCGTCAATTTTTGTGTGAACAGATTGAGTTCTATGCATATTAATCTTAACCAGCAGTGGATTTTGATCAACTGCTTTATGCTGCTCACATGAAGGAAATACTTTGAAGCAATAAACATCATCAGTGAAAGAAGATGTTTCGAGAGAATCAGTTGCCTTACCTTTTAACTCGAGATAAGTAATTCCGTGCCTGGTAACTGTTGCTAAGCAATCATCGCCGTTTTTTGATGCGGTTACATCTGCTATTTTTTTTGGTTCACCATATGTCTCTCTTCCACCAACGACAACTCCTTCAGTCTCCATAGGCATAGTAATTTCGTAAATGCCCTCTTGGCCTTTATACATGCAGTTAACACCAAAGGTTGCGGCTCCAAAATCCATGCCACCATTTAAGTCAACAAAAACTCTTGAAATAACTATTCTGACCATTGGATCAGCATGAGGCTCCAATGGTGCTGGAATTAACTGTTCAATAAGTCCAGGTTCGGTTCTATACCAAGCTTTAATAGCTTGCATGTTTGCATCAAAAAATTCTAAATTATTTTCTGCAGCTTCAATTAGCTGTTCAGGTGTTTTTACAAATCTGAGTTGTGACATAAGTTTATCTCCGTACTTTTTATCAATCATACATTTTATAAAATATATTTAACAATAATATAACTCGTAATTAAAGATTATAGATTTCAGATAAAATATGTTGATTCAATTAATTAATAATGAAATCATTATAAATATTTATTTTTAAAAATAGATTAAAATAAATATAATTAATAGAAAAAAACTTAAATAAGGATCAAAAAAATATGCCAAAACAAGAATTTCCATTTCCAATGCCAGATGGTTGGTTCTGCGTACTAAGAAGTCACGAGCTTGAAAAAGGACAAGTAGAATCAGTCAAATTCTGTGAAGGCGACGTTGCTGCATTTAGAACCGAGTCTGGAAAAATCGGAGTCCTAGATGCTTATTGTGGATATTCAGGTATCAATTTAGGATTGAGTGGCAAGGTTGAGGGAGAAACGCTTACCTGTCCTCAACATGGAATCAAGTGGGATATTTTTGGCTCCTGTGCTGAAATTTCTCCAGACAGCATCGTTCCAGAATCTGCAAAAGACTTAAAAATGTTTAGCTATCCTGTAGTAGATGTTAATGGATTTATATGGGCTTGGCATCATCTCAACAAGGAAGAACCAGCTTGGGAGGTCCCTGTAATAGAGGGCTTTAATGGAGATGATGAAAAATGGGGTAAAGTTCACCATTACGATTACAACATTAATACTGTATTACAAGAAATAGCAGAAAATGATGTAGATCAGGCACACTTTCCTAAAGTCCATGGATCTCCAAGCCTTCCTGAAACAGAAGCTATTACTGAAGGAATTTATAAAAAAACAATTGCTGAAACATTGATGGATCCAAATAATGATAGTGTTTCCGAAGAACATAAAGTTGAGGATCATGGAATGTTCACTACAACATTTACTAGAGAATCATGGGGCTTGGGAACCGTTGGGCTGAAAATGGTAAATCTACCTCCAAATGGTGGAGAATTCATTATGGTAAATGCTTCGTGTCCTGTTGATAACAAAAAATCAATCCTCAGGTGGTCTATGAGAGTATCAAAGGATATTGAGGATGAATTAGGAATGGCGATTATTGATGGGATAGCAAACGGTGTATTAGATGATATGCCTATTTGGGACAATAAAAGTTATGTTTCTGATCCAATCCTTTGTGATGGTGACGGACCAATCAATAAATTTCGTAAATGGGTAAGCCAATTTTACTCAGAGCCGATTCAAAATTAATCTTTGGCTAAAGTTCACTTTTTTTACTCAACCATGAATGCTGGTAAATCAACAGCGTTGCTTCAGTCTAATTATAATTACAAAGAAAGAGGTATGAATACTTTGCTTTTTCTGCCAAAAATTGATGCTGATATTAATGATGGAAAGATTCATTCAAGAATTGGTTTAACTGCAAATGCTGAGTCTATTGATCAACAATTTAATTTCTTTAATTTTGTTTCCCAAGAAAAAATTAAAAAAGATATTAACTGTATTTTAATTGATGAAGTTCAATTTTTAACAAAAGAACAAGTCAGGCAGGTTTGCAAGATAAGCGATGAGCTGAATATTCCAGCTATGTGTTATGGAATTCGTACTGACTTTCAAGGTAATCTATTTGAGGGAAGCTCTGAACTTCTTGCTCTTGCAGATAA
>CETM01072983.1_pt1 | contig 10301 bp, 9 predicted proteins | sample 361451 | NCBI WGS metagenome assembly CETM01 (sample SAMEA2622690, study PRJEB7988) | marine metagenome | isolation source: saline water (ENVO:00002010), including
CCAGAAAATGCATTACCAATACTTGAAAGATTAAACATCTGTACTGACAACTGGCTCACACTCACCACTTCCTTTACCCGCTCGTTTAAAAATACAGCGGGTAAAGAGCAAGCTATAACTGCTTATGCAAATCACATGAAACGAAAACGAAGAAGCTCTATTAGCACTAGTCGTGCACTATTTGCCTAAACTGAAACTCGAAAATGTTTAAAGTAACCTGCCTTTGGACTAAGCTCGCCCGAAATCAGGTACTATTCAGGCAATGCCCTACAAAATCTTGTAAACATAACATTTTGATTTAAAGATTAATTTAGTTAATTAATTTTGAGCGACTAAACTAGTTGCTCTTAGAGTTAGCTATTAAAAACTCCTACTATAGTGGGTGTCTTAATAATTTTTATAACCTCTACCTGACTAACAGGTCTCTTTCAAACCAATCATGTACATAAAAACGAAGTTCACATTTTTAATATGGGTGTCTAGATAACTCTTAAGTGGATGTCTTGCTAACTTAAAAATAAACATACTTAAAGTTGAGTTTAACTAATACAGAATAAAAAAGAGTTCTAAAGAAAGCTTTAAAATGGAATTTAAATGAAGAAAGTCACCCATGTTGTTTGAAGTGTATGTTGGCATAAGAAGATATGCTTTTACTGAGCTACAGCGTCGTAAGTGAAGTATAACTTGGCATAATATTGAAGCAAAAACTGGCATAAAGTGCCCAAAAAAAGCTTTATGTAATGAGACTCCTTTAATTGAAGGGTAAATAAAAGATTACTCAGCGCCAAGAGTAGAAAAAGATAAAAATAGTTAGGGTAATAACAGTGCAATATACTACCCATTTGGCTTAAACTCAGAAATCCCTAACCTAAGCTCTGTCTAAACTGCTTAGATAAAGAGAACGTTCAGAATATATCGTGATTTATTTCGTACGGAAAAACTAAATTGCATATAGCTTTTCCAAGAATTGAAGCTCATAACTACCCTTTAAATAATCACTTCTAAACACTACCGATAAACCCAAGTTAAAACCGGATTAACCCTCTTTACGCTTTAAAGTCGCTCTAACTTTATGTGCCCTGCTGTTTGCCCACCAATGTTCCATTTCCTGTTAGTCCAATAGTTACCTTCAAAATGATATTCGTTGTCATTCCAAAGCAACTCAAGTCTCGACGAACCATGAAAAAACTGTTCATCTGTTGGAAGTGGATCATTAACACAAACCTTATAATTATAGTAAAGGTAAAGATTACCCTCTTCAGTTTTTAGCCAAGAAGAGATCACCTCACTTTTCATATAATTATTCTCACTTACTCCTGTCATTTTGAAAGTTAAGAAAGACATTTTGATATCGAAGTCAACACGAACATACTTTTCTTGAACTTCATCATCATCGGGTAATTTATATCTAGCTTTTAGAGTACCTCTCCACTTACCACTTAGATTTGGACAAAAATGCTTTTGTATCAAAGATATTTTCCAAACATACTCCCAAAGTTTCAGGTTAAATAAAAAAATAAAAATAACAATAGGCATCACTACATATCTTACAGAAGTATATTGTAATCCTAACGCCGCGACTAAAAAACCAAATGATATTAAGGATAAAATTATAATCTGTTGTACGGTACTACCATATTTACTAATAATAAGAGACCACATTATTACCCCCTGACGTATAAGTATTTAGCTTGTATGAATTAGCTATAACATAGATTAGTGGAGTTTTTGTTAGCTTTTGTGAGCTTCTAAAGGCTAACAAATCCTTTATAGATGGTTTTATTGATGCTCCACCAGGGTGGGTATGCCACTCCCCAAGGTAATCTCCATAGCCATTGGTATCCCTATGGAATTGTACTGCTTGTTCTAAATGACTTTTATCTCTTCTTTGGAATAAAGCACGCGCCCTAATATCCATAATAGAAGGGGTTGTGACTTTAATTATTTCGTACTCAACTAACCCTTCTTTGATGTACCTATGTCCAAGTAGCAAACCTCCAGCCTCATTTCTTTGCCTAGAATAATCCATAATTAAAGATACTACCTTAGGATCAAAATGAACTTTAATCACCTCACTCATTTTTTTCCACCTTACAAGCAGGGCAATAAGGTGAACGTTGCAACGGCTTATTTTTATGTTCTGCTGCTTTTTTGCCTAAAGTCCTAAAAAATATGTAAGCACTTTTTTTATCTGAATACTCGCACTCTAAAATATTTGCTGCAATGAATGATGCTGCACCAATTGAACTATCAACGGGAAATTGCACATTGCTTTCACCACAATTTCTTGTAATCAATGCTTTATGTTCAGCTTTTTTGAACTCTTTATCTATGTGTTCATGTTCGTTATCAAATAAACACCTATAGCATCCGCCATCACCTTGTTTAAATAACCGAGCAGAGTGACCACCGGCACACAAATACGAATGGTAAAGTTTAAAAGCAAACTCTTTACTTCTATACTGGTGATTCAATGTCATTGCCGTTGAAAATTCACCTGTAGCATCTATTACAATATCTGTTCCTTGGGGAATTTGGTTCAAATCAGTAAATTTTTCCTTATGAGAAATTAATTTGTTATTAGGCGCTAATTTTTTTTGTGAATTGACTAAAGCTTGTGCCTTATTGATAAAAAGTGATTCAGCCCCGAGTAAATGTCTTGAAATATTTTGAGGTAATAATAAATCATCATCGTAGATGTGCAGTGACTTGGACGAACCTGCACCATGTTTCATCAAAATATGTGCTAAGTAGCTACCTAAAGTTCCAGCCCCAATAATACAAATTTGCTTATCTACTAAGTTTTGGGAATAGTTTCTTTTGATTAGAGTACTTTGAGAACCATCTGTTAAATGAACTTTAGTTATTTTTACAAGCTCCCCACCAAATTTTCCTGACATAACTCGCAGTTGTCCACGTAATAAACGCTCGATAAAGTTTTTACTTCTAATTTGTAGTTGTTTAACCTGCACTCGGGCTAGTTTAAAAATGTAAGCATATATATTGCCATTGAAATAAAAACATATAGCAAAACCTCCGAATTGTTTAATATTGTCTTTTTCCCTGAGAATTAAGCTTTGTAGCTTTTCCTTAAGAATGGCTAAAGTCTCTTTTTTTGTACCTCTTATTATATCGATAAAACCTGAAATCTGACCAAGACCTGCTTGACCCTTCGGGGTTGTTTTTATCTCTTCTATATTGGTAATTATCGTCGGGATGGGTGAGTAATTACCTTGGGTAATATGACTTATACAACCTTGGCTAGACTTAGCGACATATGCAAGTTTATTGCTTTCATCTGAAGATTCGTATAATCGAATGGATAATATAGATTCTGTTGGCTTTTTTACGTAATAACCAAAGAAGTCTCTTGGGAAATATGCTGTTACCTCAGCTTTAAATGCTTCTAAGCGCTCTTTGCTATTACGTGCAACAATACCCTTTACCCTTTTTAAGTATATATCAATAACCTCTTCTATCGCATATGGCTCTAGCTTATGAGTTGTTGTATCGAATATACATAATTTGTGTAAACCGTTTTTGGGCTTTTCAATATTTGGCCAAAACTCATCTAATGGGGATGGCCGGCTAACTAGATACACTGAAGGCGGATCAAAAAATGGAGCTTCGTTAAAGCCAAAAAGAACATCAACATAACCTTGTTGAACTTGAGGTATATCCACCTTACCCACATAGCAATAATCATGAACCCCACTGTACGTCATGATATTAAGTGAGAACCCTTTTTGAATGAGAGTATTGTGAGCTAGTTCTAAATACTTATTCATCCGAAGGTATTGTGCTCTTGTATGGGAGTCATTACTTTAGATTTTTTTGTTTTAAGGCCATTATCATCTACGCTGTAACGAATAACTCTTGTTTGATCATTTGGCATTCTAAATCCAAATAGATTAATCAGAATATCCATAGTTTCACGTTCAGTAAGTGATGTAACAAGTGCTTGCTTAAAATACATAGCAAAACGATCAAACTTCAATCGTAAATCTTGCTTCTCAGGTTCTGTAGGTGAGTGAATTATCAAATGTGCTGACCCAGGATGTGGATGCTTCAACTCATTTGAAATCACAGAGGGTAATTTTTGGACCACATTATAAAGTTCTTCAGTCAAGTCTCCGAGCTTAGGAGAGCTCGACATGATTTTTTCAATCGCTACCATTAAGGATATTGAACTTGGTCCACCTGATGTATAGTTATGATCTCTAAGACCTTTGACTATCATTACAATATCTTGAAAGTTAGGGTGAAGTTTTTTTGTTCTACTTACCCATTCTTTTATATGCTCTGGGTTCGATTCTAACCATTCGCCATTTCGAAGTGCCAGATTGACAGTATGAATTTTTAACTCAGAGTCTTGAGCTGAATTAGATTCCACAAGTAAAGATTCGAACAACCTTAAACGATTGAAGTCTTCATCTGGAATAGCATAACAAGGAATATCGAGATGAATTCCTTCATTGGTCTGTAAGCGACTACAAGTTTTCTTTGGGATTTGCTTCCATCCATTAGCATTAGCCATTGTCTTTAGTACTTTATCAACAACCTCAAACATGGCTGCACTCATGGTTTTATCATCAAGCTGTACAACGCTCATTGGTATATACATACCATCATCTAAATCAATATCCTGAGAATTGTGCGCAGGTTCTACTATAGTGCCGTAAACATAGCTCCCTTGCATTTTGAAACGAGGCTTCAATTTTATAAGCTGCTCCAATTTACTTAAAGGAACTCTTTCATAAAGATCTTTGTCTTGTTTTACTTGCTCTTTAGCATATGACCAGGCTTCCAATATGCCACTTCGAGCATCATCTCTAAGAGATACCAGCTTTGAACGTATTTCGTCAGAAATTCTTAAGTTATCGAGATAATATTCCTTCCCCGTTAAACCAGAAGAACTCAATAGTTTGTTAATTGAAAATTTAAGCATATTTACAACCTTAATAATCTATATGTAGTACCTCATGCAATACTGAAATACAACATACAGTGCCACATGCTTATTTTAATAGTTGGGGTTGTATTTTAAAATTCAACCATCTGGCCAAGTTTTATCCAAAACTGTACTTTAAAACTAAGTAATAAATTTAATTAACCTAAAAATTCAGATAGTTAACTTTTAAGCTATTTAAATACAATTTACAAAATAAAGTACATTCACCCAAAACAAAACGCTAAAACTTTGACTGAACCAGCTTAATCATAATTCACCTCTGAGCCACATAAATTACAGTAAACAAAACATGCCTTACTTCTAAATTTAGTCAAATCATCATTTCCGCATGCGCATTTTATTTGTATGCCTTTAGCTTTTAACTCTGACATCAAGCCAGGTTGAATAACTCTTGGCTGTATATATTTATTAGCTACAGATACGTAAGCAGAATTACCACTTAGCCTGTTTTGTCTTTTTTCATCTAACCTTTTTCTGTAATCAGCGTTCTCTTGCTGGCGCTGTTTATATATCTGTTCGGCTTCGTTTTTTGCATCAGTTTCTGACTGCTGAACATCAAAATAAATCAGGTTACTTTCGTTAAAATGTAAGTCGTTCAACCTCACTAATTTAGATTGCTCTGAACTGACAACTTGTACCTGAAAGCCTAAATCATCTATTTCATAATGTGTATAAAAGCACTTAAAAAACAATTTGTTTTGATCTTGGCTAGTAATTTTTGATTCAAGGTCAAATACGAAAAGGTTTTCGTTTGAGTTATAAAATATGTCTTTTCTGGTGAAATTGTTTTTGTCTTGTAGAAATAACCAAAGCACAGTAGCGCCTTGCTCTTTAAAAAATCGGTCTCTTGCAACGATAACATCTAGTGGTACTTGGTCTAACACTAACTCAATAGCTATATCCATATTGTGCGTTTTAGAGTAAAAACTAATATCTGGTCTTCGCCATGTTTTAGCTAGTCCAGTCTGAAATTGCTCTCTGTAAGTTTGTTCTACTTGAATATTTTCATACTCAACTTCGCTTTTAAGCAAATTTGATATAATCGCTTTATAGTCTTTATGTTTTTTACTTTCTTTTATTCCATTGTAACTAATGGCCTGTAGTTCAATATCCGTGAGGCTTGTTGTGCTTTTCACAGGGCAATCTTCTGAACCAATAGGGTGTTTGAAATGATGTTTTTGAGATGGAGTACCGACAAGTATTAGAGGCTGAAAACATGTAGCACATAATATACTTCCAAGCCCTTCGGGCTCTCTTAGAAAGCGCCTAAGCTTGAAAAGAGCTGATTCATCTATAGGTAGAACAGCATTAGAAGAATAGCTTTTACCCTCATCAGGTAAAAATACTTTAGAGACTGTAGCCATAAACTAACTTATTAATTCCCTTTAAAATAGTCGCAATTAATAATCTACTCTTTAAAGCTTTTTGTAGCAAACATTAGTGCTCATTAGACAAGCCTAGACCATGAGCTAAACTAAAAACAAACCACTACTAAGGAAATAAGATGAGTATTAAGCTAGGTCCAAAACCTAAAGCAGAATCTACAGGTAAAACTGATAGACGAAGACGTGTTACCCCAGAAAATAAAAGTAAGCATCCTAGCCTTAAAAAACACGACCACAAAAAGGGTGAATGAGATTAAGGTATAATTCGATTTTAGAGTAAAAGACCCCAGCGTTTGCTGGGGTCTCTCTATTTAGCCTCTGCCTTTTCGGCAGTTAAAAGTCACAAGTTGTGGCTGTTTACTTCCTGGCCTAATTTCAGCTGCCTACTCGGCAGTTCACAAGTTAGGTCGGCAGTTTCGCCCAAGCCCAGTATTTCCAGCTACCTATTCGGCAGTTCACTATAAAAAGTAGTTTAAATTTTTATAAATAACAAACTGTTAAGTGATTTTTATATTTTTACCCTTTACTTTCACCTAATCGTATAACTTATTGAAAGCATTATTAATATTCGATAGCAACTTTATAAAGGGTATTCAAAGAAGGAACCATGCCCTGAAATGTTTGATTTGTAGCAAAGCCATAATTGTTAAAGTGATTATTTATAGGTTCAGCTTTTTCAATTTTTTGTATATGAAGTATAAAATTATTCCCGTTTCCTTTGCTTGATACAGGTATTGAGTGAAAGTGACCTATGTCCTTTGCCTCAAATTTATATTCAGGAGTGTAAACTTCGCCTCTCGCTTCAGCTCGCTTTTTAGCACGTTTTAATCGCCTTTGCTTTTCACCAACAAAGGCTTTAGCTATTGATTGGTTGCGAACAAACATTACATCACTTTGGTTTGTTGGTACTTCGAATATTTTGGATAAGCCAAATAACTTGTCATGAGCCATCATCTCAAAATAGCTTTGCTGAGATAAGTTGGTTAATTGCTTTTTATCTGTCGATACAAACGCTATTTGATTACCTATGGTTTGCTCGTTCCATTTAGGAAAACACACACCAATATTACTTATTTCGCGTGAACTCATAAACCCATGCAAAATGCCAATGCAACGGCCTGCAAGAAGGCTTACATCACAATTTTTGGGTAAATAAGTAATGGTAAAATAATAGCGCTTCAAGCTTTACTCCTTTGGAACAAGCCACCTTTGATCAACACAGCCGCAATAAAGTGAACTGCGTCTGATTCTTCACCTTGCCCTAAACCATGCTTTTCCATATGCTTAATATGCAAAGCAATACGCGGGAGTAATGAATAAAAGTCCGAATGAGTCTTAGGTGTTCTGTGTGCAACTAATATTTTCTTATCTGCGCCATACTCGTGAATACGTAAAGGCTTGTAGCCCCCCTCATACCAATCATCAATGGTTTGGATAGCAGCGCCTACTTTTTGTGAATTTAAACTTGCTGCTTTTTTATCGCCTACTTGAGTGTATGCGAGTTGTTTAGATGACATGCCTTGTTCAACAGTATCTACAAACTTTTGACTAGGATGAACCTCTTGGCTAAATGCATTTTTAATTTTTGCAGTTATATCTAAATAACAATAATTTTGAGGGTTGCTAAGGCCTTCTTGAATAGCTTCTGACAATATTATTAGTGCCGTTTGATTATGTTGCCAATTACCTTTCCATTTTAGCTTTTGTGCACCTTCAACGATGATCGGGGCTGCATGTTCAGTAAATACCTCAATATCAACATTCGGTGATTGACGATTGCGCCAAAGCCAGTTGCCCATCAGTATATTTTTTGCATAGCGAGTTGCAACTTCATTAAGGCCATTGTATTTTTTGTAGGTTTCAAAAAAGCGTTTTAACCAATAAATAACTTTAGAGTCATCACAAACATGTGGCTCAATACCATTAGCCTCAATTCTTAGTGAAAAACGGCAAAATAGCTCACTTACAGTTGGAGGCACATAGCACACATCAATTGTTTGTGGATTCCCAAATGCAAGATCTTGTGGCGCTAAATTTTTAGCTTCACCTTGCTTTTGATACGCATCGCCAAATCCTGATTTTTGCCCAACTAATTTATTTTGTTCTATTTGTAGCGGTTCAAAATCAGACTCTGGTGTTTTATAAAAAAACACTGCTTTGCTGGGTGAAAGCGAACGCGAGTAACTTAAGTGCCGAGGTAATTGCATTATTCATACTCAAACTTAGACTTTTTCATAAGCATAGACTCTTTTTGAACATCCATAACCCAAAATGCGTCATGAAAGAACCGCTTAGCCCCTGCGTACTTAACTGACGTATTGCTAACACACTCTAACAACCCAATTACGGGCTCAGCATAACAATGATATTCATGTAATGCTGCATCTCGCTTTACGGGTTCTTCAAGCGCAGCAAAGCCAATTGCAGCGGGTCTTAGATTAAAGTTACCGTTAAGCGCATCTATCAATTGTTCAAAACTTTTAACTACTTTTTTTGAAGGGTACAACCAACTGCCATTTAACGCTTTTGCTTTTATATTTTTAAACAGCTCACTCGGTTTAGTATGTACATGACACCAGTCTATATTTTGATATAACGAAGGTGGATGTATTGTCCCGCCTGCAAATGAAGATGGTAGTGCTGGCTTTAAAAGCTGACTATTTAACTTATCTAACAACTCAGTATTTGGTACGAAAAGCCTAAACACTAAATCGAGTGTTATATCGCATTTAGGTTTATCGATAATACTAGGGCTAATTACATTACTTCGGCCAGCAACTTGTTTTAATTTGCTTGGCTCAGGTAATGCTATACCTGTAAGTAATTGGTAGTTTTCAATGTAAATGGCACTGCCAATACACTTAATTGAAGGGTCTATAAAGTTTTTTAGCTTACGCTCAAAGTTATGAGCAAGCCCATTTAAAGCAGTAAGTGACGGCATACCTTGAATATACGGGTTAGCCATTGCTTCAGCATCAAACACTCTCATATCTTGGCAATGCACATACACTATTTGCTCATCATTTAATGTTTCTTGTTCAGTTGCACAATGAGTAAACACATACTTTAACTGCGTTTTAAACAACCCCATTAAATTAGGGTGATACGCAAAACGTTTGAGCTTACTTAAATTACCAAGGCTCTCATTTAGTACGTTACTAAATTGTCTAATACAACTAGTAATACTCTGTTCTAAGTAATGCTTTGCCCACTCAGGGTAAGCTTGTTCTTGCGCATTATTTTTAACTTCAAGAATATTATCAAGCCATAACTGCAAACTAACACGGACTTGCCTAATAGCCCCCACTCGCGCTAATCGCTTTTGCCTTAAAGTATTAAACCGTTTAATACCGACCAATACCAAAAGTGCCTCTTGAAATTGACTGCTTAATAGCGCACGAACTTTAAATGCTTTCTCAATATCATTATTGGCTACTTTAGAGCGGTTAACAGCCTTAGAATATGTTTTAGGGAAGTAGCGCAGCACTCTTATATTCCCGCCAACTGAGCTTGCTAAATCGCCTACATTGGCAGGCCTTGAGTGCTCAACTAAACCAGAGTTTAATTTACGCTCTGTTGTAAGTTGCTGAATTTTTGTTAGCATTGCGTGGCTTACAACAGGCGTAACAACGAGGTAGCTTTGCAGGTATGGCATTTGTAATTGTAGTGAAAAAGAACTCACTTCTAACGGGAGCTCTGCTACTGGCAATTGCTGTTTTATTTTACCCGCGAAGTCTAAAACCGCCTTTTTTGTGAAACCGTATGCTCTGATTAAATCAATCCAAACAGGCTCTTCAGTAATTAATAACTTTGCTAAACAAGTCACTTTGCCTTGCCACATAAATGAGGTTAAAAATAGCTTTGCATGATTAATTTCAGCACTGTTGTGCGACCAACGGCCTTGTTGATCAAATGCAGCTCTCTAACAAATTCACTTAACTTAC
>CETM01044276.1_pt1 | contig 10299 bp, 6 predicted proteins | sample 361451 | NCBI WGS metagenome assembly CETM01 (sample SAMEA2622690, study PRJEB7988) | marine metagenome | isolation source: saline water (ENVO:00002010), including
CGCTCGGCGTTGTCACGGCTGGCGGTAAGGGCCTGGGGGTCGATATCGCTGCCGGTGGCTCGCCGAGCACCGAGCTTGAGGGCGGCGATCGCCAGGATGCCCGAGCCGCAGCCCACGTCGAGTACCTCGTGGCCCTCCAGCTCGCCAGCAACCGCCAGGCCATCGAGCCATTCGAGGCACAGGGCGGTGGTGGGATGAGTGCCGGTGCCGAAGGCCAGGCCTGGGTCGAGTCGCAGGTTGACGGCGTCCGCGTCCGGCGCTTCCTGCCAGCTTGGCACGATCCACAGGCGGCTGCCCATCTTCAGCGGGGCGAAGCCGTCCATCCACTCGCGCTCCCAGTCGCGATCGGCCAGCAGCTCATACTCGATCTCAGGGCAGGGCTCGTCGGGGACCTCGGCGGCCCAGGCCGCGCGGACCTGTTCCAGCATGGCGTCGATGCCTTCCAGGTCGTCATAGAGCCCGGTCAGGATCGTCTCGTCCCACAACGGGGTGGTACCTCGGTCGGGTTCGAAAACGGGGTCGTCGTGGGCATCCTGCAGCGTAATGGCGCTGGCGCCCTCGGCGAGCAGCAGCTCCTCGAGAATCTCGGCCTGAGCCGGGGCGATGCGAGCCTTGAGTTGTAACCAGGGCATGGCGTCAGTCTCTCGTTGAAAAGTCTCGGTGAAAAACGCCAGCGGGGCGGCATAGGCCGCCCCGCTGAGGGGAAATCGCTCGACACGCCTGTCGATGGCACCTGTCCTTAACACCTTTCGTTAACACCTTTCGTTAACGCCTATCGTTAACACCTGTCGTTAACATCGGGGGCGAGCGTTAGGCCGCCCCAGGCTCACGTTCAGGTTAGGTTCAGGTTCCGGACTCGAGCTTTTTCTCCAGGTAGTGGATGTTGACCCCGCCCTGCTGGAAATAGCCGTCGCGGACCAGATCCTTCTGCAGGTCGATGTTGGTCTTGATGCCTTCCACCAGCAGCTCGTCCAATGCGTTGCGCATACGCGTCAGGGCGTTCTCGCGATTCTTGCCCCAGGTGATCAGCTTGCCGATCAGGGAATCGTAGTGGGGTGGTACCGAGTAGCCGGTGTAGAGGTGTGAGTCCATGCGCACGCCCAGGCCGCCCGGCGCGTGATAGAGGCTGACCTTGCCCGGCGACGGCATGAAGGTGCGCGCATCCTCGGCGTTGATGCGGCACTCGAAGGCATGACCGTTGAGGGCGATATCCTCCTGGCGAATCGACAGCGGCAGGCCTGAGGCGATGAGCAGCTGTTCCTTGACGATGTCGATGCCGGTGACCATTTCGGTGACCGGGTGCTCGACCTGCACGCGCGTGTTCATCTCGATGAAGAAGAATTCGCCATTCTCGTACAGAAATTCGAAGGTGCCGGCGCCACGGTAGCCGATTTCGATGCAGGCATCGGTACAGGCCTTGAGCACCTGAGCGCGGGCATCAGGGTCGAGCCCAGGTGCCGGCGCTTCCTCCAGTACCTTCTGATGGCGGCGCTGCAGTGAGCAGTCGCGGTCATAGAGGTGCACGGCATTGCCTTGGCCGTCGGCGAGTACCTGTACCTCGACGTGGCGAGGCTGCTCCAGGTACTTTTCCATGTACACGGTGCCGTCGCCGAAGGCGGCATTGGCCTCGTTCTGGGTCACGCTGATCGAGGACAGCAGGTGAGCCTCGCTGTGCACCACGCGCATGCCGCGACCGCCGCCGCCGGAAGCTGCCTTGATGATGACCGGATAGCCGATGCGGCGTGCCACCGCCATCGCTTCTTCCGGGTCTTCGGGTACGGCGCCGTCGGAGCCGGGGACCGTCGGCACGCCTGCCTTCATCATCGCCTCGATGGCGCTGACCTTGTCACCCATCAGGCGAATGGTGTCGGCGCGCGGGCCGATGAAGGTGAAGCCCGAGCGCTCGACCTGCTCGGCGAAGTTGGCATTCTCGGAGAGGAAGCCATAGCCCGGATGAATGGCATCCGCATCGGTGACTTCCGCGGCACTGATCAGCGCCGGGATGTTCAGGTAGGACCTCGCCGAAGAGGCCGGGCCAATGCACACCGCTTCGTCCGCCAGGCGCACATGCATCAGCTCACGGTCGGCCTGGGAATGCACCGCCACGGTCTTGATGCCCAGCTCTTTGCAGGCACGCAGGATGCGCAGGGCTATCTCGCCACGGTTGGCGATGAGTACCTTGTCCAACATCTTGTATCCGCCCAGGTTGGAATGGAAAGAGGAGGTGAGAATGGCGTTAGCCGATGACCAGCATGGGCTGATCGTATTCCACCGGTTCGCCGTCTTCGGCCAGGATGGCTTCGATGACGCCGTCCCTGTCCGCTTCGATCTGGTTCATCATCTTCATGGCTTCGACGATGCAGATCGTTTCCCCTTTCTTGACGCTCTGACCGACTTCGACGAACGCCTTGGCGCCCGGCGCCGGTGCACGATAGAAGGTGCCGACCATCGGCGAGTTCACGGTATGGCCGGTGGGCTCGGCCGGAGCGGCGGGCTCTGCCGGTGCCGCAGGCGCTGCCGGAGCGGCAGCAGCGGGTGCCGCCGGCGCAGCAGGGGCCGAGGCCGGCTGATAGGCCACGCCGTTGGGGTGACGGCTGATACGAACCGACTCTTCGCCTTCCTGAATCTCGATTTCGCTGATGTTGGATTCTTCCAGCAGCTCGATCAGCTTCTTGACCTTGCGGATATCCATGAGTCTGTCTCGATCGGGTGATATGGGGTGGGTCTGGCGGGCAGGTTGATCCGGCTCAGGGCGCTGTCAACCTGCTCAAACTTTGTCTAGATCACGGCATGATGTTGCACGATGCCGCTGATAATCGCCTCTGAACGGCGTGTCGGCGGAGTGTGCCGAAAAAAACGGGTCATGTCCAGTGACGCTCGGGGCCTCTCAGGCGGAGTGCTCGGCGGGCGCATCGCCCTTGCCAAACCATTCCAGCAAGGCGCTCAGGTGATCGGCAAAGGGAGCGGCTTCCACTTCACCTTGAATACGGGCATCCCTGATTTCCTTGCCGGCGTTGAAGAACATCAGGCTGGGAGGGCCGAATAGCTCGAAGCGTTCGAGCAGGGCGCGGCTTTCAGCGTTGCTATCGGTCACATCGACGCGAATACGATAAAAGTCGTCGAGCCGTGCCGCCACCTGCGGGTTGGGAAAAACGTCGCGTTCCATGAGCTTGCAGGATATGCACCAGTCGGCACTGACGTCGACGAAGGCCGGTTGGCCACTGCGAGTGGCGCGGTCGAGCTCGGCGTTGAGCTCCGCGAGCCCCGTGACCGTGGTGAAGCGTGGCGAGGCAGCCGGTTGGCTGGCGCTGGTGGCAGCCGTGCTGGTTTGCCAGGCCAGCGGGCGCAGCGGGTCTTTTGCGCCGCCGGCCGCGCCGACGACCAGCGTGACCCCCCAGGTCAGCAGCATAAGCCCCCCGGCCTGGCCCAGCCGGGCAACCCCCTTGGGGTGATCTAAGCGCAGAGCGCCCAGCGCCAGGGCGCTGCCAATGGCCAACGCCCCCCATAGCAGCAGCGTCAGCGGTCCTGGCAGTAGGCGCTCAACCAGCCAGATCGCAACACCCAGCAATAGCACGCCGAAGGCGGACTTGACGTGCTGCATCCAGGCGCCGCTGCGGGGCAGCAGCGTGGCCCCGAAGGTGCCAACGATCAGCAGTGGTACGCCCATGCCCAACGCCAGGGCGAGCAGCCCCAGCCCACCCATGGCGGCATCGCCGGTGGAGGAGATGAACACCAGTGCGCCGGCCAGAGGGGCCGACACGCAGGGTGATACCACCAGCACCGACAGGGCGCCGGCGAGCGCCAGTCCCAGCGGGCCACTGCGCTGAGCGCGATCCTGCCAGGCGTCCAGGCGCTGGCTGAGCCTGGCGGGCAGTCGCAGCTGGAAGACGCTGAACATGGCCAGGGCGAACACCACGAATAGCGCGGCGAAGGGAATCAAGACCGCCGGAGATTGCAGGCGCGCCTGGAGGTTGAGGCCGGCACCGAACAGTCCCATCAGCACCCCGACGCCTGCATAGGTCAGCGCCATGCCGGTGACATAGCTACCCGACAGGGCAAAGGCGCGCAGCCGAGAGGGACGCTGGCCGACGATGATCGAGGCAAGGATCGGCATCATCGGCAGTACGCAGGGGGTAAAGGTCAGCCCCAGCCCAGCGAGGAAAAAGAGGCCCAGCACCAATGTCGGAGAGGCATCCTGCAACAGGTTGCTGAACTGGCCGTCTTCGCTGGTCAGCGAGGACGTCTCAGGCGCCGTCTTGGTGGGGGCGGTCGTGTCTTCCCGTGGGGAAGAGGAGGGCTGGGTGAAGGCCGCCGGAGTGGAGCCAGGCAAGGCCGTCAGCTCGACCTGCTGCGGGGGGTAGCAGAGTCCAGCCTCGGCGCAGCCTTGATAGTGCAAGGTGACGTCGATCGAGTCAGCCCCGCCTTGGGCCTTGATCGGTACCGGGAAAATGACGCGGTCATGAAAGACATAGACCTCGCCCAGGAATTCATCATTCTTGAAGGTGCCGGCAGGCAAGACAGGCTCGCCAAGCGTTACTTCAGAGGTGTCGCTGCTGACGCTAAGCCTGTGGCGGTAAAGATAGTAGCCATCGGCGGATTCGATGCCGACCATAAGCCGGTCGCCATCGATCCAGGCCTGGGGGCTGAAGGCCTCCTCTACCGGCAGAAAGTCGCCATTGCCGCCCCCCGAGGGGAACAGTTGGGCCTGTACCGGAAGCGAAAAGGCCAGCAACAGGCCAAAGGCGAGAAAGAAGCGTGAGATCAACATCAACATCCTTGCAGGTATTCGGGGCTTTTAGACAAGCAGAGAGTAAGACGGCAAGTGTTTGAGTCAGGTGTAATTCAGGTATAACTCAGTTATCACGGCAGCCAGAGGTCAGCGCTTGTCTGCGACCGGAACGCCAGGCAGGAGTTCCTTGGCCGTGGAAACCTTTTAGGGCATTCACCTGCTAGGATAACCCATGCGCCTCGTCGCCTGCATGACCAGCATGTGTCGGCAATGGGGGCGAATTCTTTCCCAATCGCCAAGGACCTAGACGATGTCATTGTTCGGATCACGCAAGGCGCGCCCCACCCGGCCCACGGATATTCTGGAGCGCCCCGAGTATGGTTGGGTGTGGAAGCCGCTGCTGGGGCTGGTCGTTGTCTACCTGGTCGTTACCCTGGCGCTGGGTGCCTGGTGGAGCCTGACGCCGGACGGTTTCGACGTACAGCAGGCCAGCGCCGAGCAGCGTGGCCGGCTTGCATCTGGCTCGCCCAAGGCGGTGTCACTCGATGCCAGCCCGGCAGGGCGCGGGGCGGTCATCATCGCGACCCAGATGACCCTGCTCGACACGCTGCTCGACAAGCCGGGGGGCTATCTGCGTAACGACATGCTGCCGCCGGGACTATGGCTCGATAACATGCCCGCCTGGGAGCTTGGCGTGCTCAAGCAGGCTCGCGGCGAAGCGCATAGCCTGGTGGAAAAGAGCGCCCGGGAGGCAGGAGCCTTGAGCGAGGCCCAGGAGCGGCTGGACGGTGACAGTCGGGATTGGCTTTATCCTTCCACCGAACACCGCATCGCCAAGGCCCGCGATGCCTACGCCGTAGTGTTGGGTGATCTCAATCAGCAGCGTGATGCGCTGCCGGCAGCGGGCGATGTGCCGGCGTATTGGCTGTCTCGCGTGGCTCGGCGCCTGGATGAGCTGACCTACCGCCTGTCGGCCAGCGTCGCTGACCCAGAGGCCATGCGCGAACTCGAGGTGGATGTCGAGCAATTGCCGGGTCGCACGCCCTGGTACCGGGTCGACGATATTTTCTTCGAGGCGCGGGGTCAGGCCTGGGCGCTGGAGCATCTGCTGGCTGCCATGGTCGCCGACTACGGTGACGTGCTGGCAGCCGCCGATGCCGAGCCCTTGGTGGAGCGCCTGCAGGCCGAGCTCAAGCAGGCGCAGCGCACGCTGTGGAGCCCGGTGGTGCTGAACGGCACGGGGTTTGGCATCTTCGCCAACCATTCGCTGATGATGGCCGCTTATACTCAGCGCGCCGCGAAGCTGGTCGAGGCGCTTTCCGGACGCCTGGCGGGTGTCAGTGTGCCGGACGCCTCGCTGAATCAGTCGGGTGACGCGTCAGCGCAAGCCCCTGTGATCGACCAGCCGGCCACTCAGGCCGGAGCCGAGACAGGTGATGAAGCGCAAGACTCGTCGTCAGGCCGAGATGACAACAGCGCTTCAACAGCCGACGATGCCTCGAGGGCCGATGACGCAGCGTCATCGGATGAAGAGGCCAAGGCGCCCGACGCCACTTCTGGGGCAGCCGGTTCTTCCGGGACGGCCGCTGCCGATGAGTCAACGGCTGCGCCATCGTCCAGCAGTGACGATGACAGTGCTGCCGAGCCATCGGCCGGCTCGGCGGCTGATAAGGTGGATACCAGCGCGGATAGCTAGGCATCGATAAGCCGCCAGGTCACGCGCTATGGCATACCAGCCAGTCGGAAACGAAGGCGGCTTAGCCAGGCAAGCGCAAGATAGTCAGACGGTATTGAGAAGCAGGTACTGAAAAGCAGGTACTGAAAAGGGGCGCTCAGTGAGCGCCCCTTTTGCATTGTGCCCGGTCTTGCGGCACGAGTTTCTTACCTGGCTGCGTAACGATTTGGCTCGTTACCTAGGCGTTCGCCCGTCCACTGAACGATTCCACTGAACGACGCGCGGATCGCTTCAGGCTTTAGCGTAGGCGGCAGCGGCCTTTTCGATGGCCTTGCGAGCGGCGTCGGCGCCGTCCCAGGATTCCACCTTGACCCATTTGCCTTTCTCGAGATCCTTGTAGTTCTCGAAGAAGTGAGCGATCTGCTGACGCAGCAGCTCGGGCAGGTCGGTGACTTCCTCGATGTCATCGTACAGGGCAGTGAGCTTCTGGTGCGGCACGCAGACCAGCTTGGCGTCTTCGCCGGCTTCGTCGGTCATGTTCAGGATGCCAACCGGGCGCGCGCGGATCACGCTGCCGGGTTGCACCGGGTAGGGGGTTACCACCAGTGCATCCAGTGCATCGCCGTCGTCGGCCAGGGTGTCCGGGATATAGCCATAGTTGGCCGGGTAGAACATCGGTGTGGCCATGAAGCGGTCGACCAGCAGGGCATCGAGGTCCTTATCGATTTCATACTTGATCGGCGCATGGTTGGCAGGAATCTCGATGGCGACGTAGATGTCGTTGGGGAGATCTTTGCCGGCGGGAATCTTGTCGAAGCTCATCGTCGCGTCCTTGGGTTGGCAGTAATCGTTGCCTGTTAAGTCTGGCGAATTATACGAACTGCGCGGCGCGATTACCAATGCAACCAAGGCCGTTATGGGCTCCGAGAGGGCCTTTGAGTGTGTATGATAGGCCCAGCCTCCAATAGAGGAGGGGGTATGACCGCCGGATCAAGGAGACAGACAGGTGGATTCCGAGTTAGCGCTGAGCGTGGGGCAGGCCTTCGTGGCGCCGGAGCGTCGTCGTCACCGCAGTTCAATGTCGGTGCGCATTCCCGAGCCACGGTTGTTGGCACTGAAGGGGGCCTGTGCACTGATCAGCGACTCGAATTCGCGTAACGCGATTGCCCATCAGGCCGGCGAGCTCAGCGTGCGGGGCTTTCTTGCCGACTATATTTCCACTCCCGAGCATTGGGATATCAAGACCTCGGCGACGCGGGTGCTAAGGGCGCTCAACGGCTGGTGCCACAGCCAGAGCGGCCATGTCAGCGGCGGCAGCTATGTCTGCTCGCTGTCGGCGATGATCTATCGCGGCCGTGAGGCGCATCTTTTCCATATGGGCGATACGCTGGTCTTTCGCCTGCGCGGGGCCGAGTTCGAGCAGCTCTCTCGTGACCATGTGACGGACCTGGGCGGGTATCGCTATCCCTCCCGCGCCCTGGGCATGGATGGCAACCTGGATATCGACTACATCACCATGCCGCTGAAACAGGGCGATATCTTCCTGTTCACCACCCCGGCCGTGCGCGGCACCCTGATGCCTTCCGACTACGTGCAGTTGATTCGCCAGGATGCAAGCGATCTGGATGCCGCCTGCGAGCGCTTGGCCGCTACCGCACTGGAGCGTGCCCAGGAGCGGGGCTACGGAGGCGAACAGTTCTGTTTCCAGCTGGTTCGTGTCGATCGCCTCCCGGAAGACGAGACCGAGGCCCCGGACAAGCTGTATGGCGACTTGCCGGTGCCGGCGGAGCTCAGCGTTGGGCAGCGTCTGGATGGTCTCGAGGTGCGAGGCGTGCTGTCGCGCACGGCTCAGTCGCGGGTCTATCGGGTCTTTGACCCGGTCAGTCGTCGGGAAATGGTCATGAAGGCACCCAGCCCCGAGCTGTCCAGCCGCAATGCCTATCTCGAACACTTCCTGCTGCAACAGTGGGTGGTCGAGCGCGTCAGGTCGCCTTTCGTGGCGCGCATCATGGAGCCGTCGCGACCGCGCACCCATCTGTATTATTTGATGAACCTGATCGAGGGCGAGCGGCTCTCTGATTGGGCACGGCGCCACCCTCAAGCGAGCCTTTCTCAGCGTTTGGACATCGCGCGTCAGCTGGCCAAGGCGGTGCAGGCGCTGCATCGCCGTGACCTGCTCCATCAGCAGATTCACCCCGACAACGTGCTGGTAGATACCCACGGGCAGGTGGTGCTTGCCGACTTCAGTGCCTGCCGGCTGCGGGAAGGCGACGGTCATAAACATTCACGGGAGCTGGCGCGTCAGCTAGGCCTTACCGAGCACAGTGCGCCGGAATACGCGCTGGATGACGACGTGGGCCGGCGCAGCGATCAGTATGCTCTGGCCTCGACGGTCTATTGGCTGGTCACCGGCGGGCTACCCTACGATATGCCGCCGCATCAGTTGCGAAGCCACACGGATCTGGAGCAGCTGAGCTACAAGAGTGCCCGTGCGTTGAATCCCGAGGTGCCTCAGGCATTGGATGACGCCCTGCGCCGGGCCCTTGATCCGCAGCGGGCGCTGCGCTTCCGTCGCCTTTCGGAGTTGGTGGTCGCGCTGCGCGAGCCTCGCAACAAGGGCGAGGCCGCCAAGGCGACGTCATCGGTCTCCAATCGCTTCTGGCAGGGGATGGCGGGGCTGTTGCTGGCGCTGCTGGTGATCTCCTGGCTGATGCGCTAAAGCCACCCGCTCCGGTTGGCGCCCAAAAGCGCCCCAGCAGACACACCAAAACGCCCCGTCAAACCGGGGCGTTTTCGTGTTGATCATCGGCTGTCGTCGGGCGAATGCCCGGCGCCATGATGCTTACAGAGTAAAGACTGGCAGCTTGCGTTCGACCCGTGCGAGCTTGAGGCGTGCCACTCGCGGCAGGCCGTTGTCGAACGGCGGGAAATCTTCGCCCTGGATCAGCGGCGACAGGTAGCGGCGGCAGGCCTCGGTGATGCCGAAACCGTCCTCGCGGATGAAATCCTTGGGCATGAATTTCTCGCGGTTGGCGATCTCGCTCAGCGGCGCGGCGCCGATCTCCCAGGCATAGGGCGTATCGCTGACCCGGTCGATGGTCGGCATCATGGCGTTCTCGCCGGCCACGGCAAGCTCCACTGCTTTCTCGCCGACGGCGTAGGCCTGGTCGACGTCGGTCTTGGACGCCAGATGGCGTGCGGCGCGCTGCAGATAGTCGGCGACCGCCCAGTGGTACTTGTAGCCCAGGTCCTGCTTGACCATGCCGGCCAGCGTCGGCGCCACACCGCCCAGTTGGCGGTGGCCGAAGGCATCGGTATTGCCGGAGTCGGCCAGGAAGGTGCCGTCCTCATAGCGGGCCCCTTCGGAGACCACGATCACACAGTAGCCATAGTGCTTGACCGCTTCCTCGACCCGCGCCATCACCGCCTTACGGTCGAAGGCGACCTCGGGGAAGATCACCAGGTGGGGCGGCTCGCCTTCACCTTCACCGGCCAGGGCGCCGGCCGCGGCGATCCAGCCGGCATGGCGGCCCATGACCTCGAGCACGAAGACCTTGGTGGACGTGGCGCACATCGAGGCGATGTCCAGCGACGTCTCGAGGGTCGAGGTGGCGATGTACTTGGCCACGCTGCCGAAGCCTGGCGAATTGTCGGTGATCGGCAGGTCGTTATCGACGGTCTTGGGCACGTGGATAGCGGTCAGCGGGTAGCCGAGCTTTTCCGACAGCTGAGAAACCTTGAGGCAGGTATCGGCGCTGTCGCCGCCGCCGTTATAGAAGAAGTAGCGGATGTCGTGAGCCTTGAAGACTTCGATCAGCCGCTCGTACTGGGCGCGGTGAGTCTCGATGTCCTTGAGCTTGTAACGGCAGGAGCCGAAGGCGCCGCCTGGGGTGTG
>CETM01094405.1_pt1 | contig 10288 bp, 9 predicted proteins | sample 361451 | NCBI WGS metagenome assembly CETM01 (sample SAMEA2622690, study PRJEB7988) | marine metagenome | isolation source: saline water (ENVO:00002010), including
ATAAGCCAGGAGACCTGCCAAAAAAGTCGTATGTTTTTAGATCGGGATAATCTATAAATGCGGGCTTTGCCTCTAAGCGACATAAACTTTAATCAAGGAGGCAAGGAAATGTCTGTTATTATCTTTATTTTCTTATTTTTTATTTCACAGTTGAATGCTGCGGAAGTAGATAATTTTTCTAAAATTGAAGAGATAATTGTCAAATCAACTAGATCTAAATCTAACATCTATCAGTTGGGAAGTTCTGTAGATATCATTACTTCAGAACAAATTAAGAAAAACAGATTTAATTTTGTAAGTGAGTCCCTTCAAGTTGTTCCTGGTTTATATATTAGTCAAAATGGAGCTCTGGGGGGAACTGCTACAGCAAGGATAAGAGGAGCGGCTAGTGGCCAGACTTTAGTTTTGATTGATGGTATTTCAGTTTCTGATCCATCAACTCCTGGTGGTGAGTATGACTTCTCAAGTTTGTTGAGCTCTAACATCGAAAGAATTGAAATTTTAAAAGGATCTCAATCAACAATATGGGGCAGTGATGCTATTGGAGGTGTTATAAATATAATAACAGGTAATGAAAAAAATGGTCCAAGTATTATGTTAAACACAGAAATAGGTTCTTTCGATACTCAAAAAATTGGTGCTAATTTAATGTTTTCGGATGCGGCTCATAATTTATATTTATCTTTCAATCAGCTAAAATCAGATGGTATTTCAAAAGCAGATAAAAGTGACGGTAATTCAGAGAAGGATGGAATAGGTAGTAAATCTTATTTGGTAAAAACGGGTCATAAAATTTCTGGATTTGAAATTTCAACTAACCTTAATTATAGAGAATCCGATATTGATTATGATAGTTTTGGATTTGCAACTGGTGTTACTGACGGTGATGAAAATACCAAAGGTCGACAAATAAATTGGCAGTTAGAAGCAAAAAAATCTTTTTTTGATAATCGATTTGAAAATACATTTTCTTATGCTGAATCTGAAACTGATAGAAAATATTATACAAATGGTATAGAAAATTTTTCTGCAAAAGGTAAAAGAAGTTTTTTAAGATATATTGGTAATTATAGTTTAAACCAAAATAATTTCTTCACTTTTGGAGCTGAGGCTGAGGACTCATCTACATTTGATAACAATTTTGAAACTAAGTCATTGTTCTTTCTTTACGAGGTTATGCTTCATGAAGATTTAGGCCTCTCATTTGGTTTAAGAGAAGATAAAAGAGACAACTTCCCAAGTGAAGAAACTCCTAAGGTAACAGCTTATTTTAATATTAACGATAATTTACGCCTATCAGCCAATTGGGGTGAGGGGTTTAAATTACCAACAATATTTCAATCCACATTTTTCTGTTGTGGTGCAGATAGGTCAAATAATGATTTGCTTCCTGAGACTAGTGAGGGATATGAGGTGGGCTTAGCATATGAATCAAATGAAGCATATAATATTTTTAAGTTTATTTATTTTGATCAAGAGATTCGTAATATGATTGACTTTTCATTTAGCCTTGGAGCTTATGAAAATTTAAAGCTTGTAAATTCTCAAGGCTTTGAAATTAATTTTGCTTCTAGTATTACAGATAATATAACTTTGTCTGGAAGCTACTCCAAAACAGACAGCACAAATGATCTCGGGATTAGACTTATCCGATTGCCAGAAGAAAAAGCAAACTTAAATTTTGATTTTTCTTTTGGAGTTAAAAATAAAATTTTTGTATCATTTTTTTATAATGGTGATGAAACAGACCCGAGAGGAAATGTCGAAAGTTGGTTTAGGTCTGATATCAATATTTCAAGAAAAGTAAATGATAGTTTAAAAATTTACTTCAAGATTAAAAATATTTTTGATGAAAATTATCAAGATATTTATGGTTATGGAACAGAAGAAAGATCATTTAATTTGGGGTTATCGCTTGATATCAGTTAATGATTAAAATGTCTTAGTCCGGTAAAAATCATTGCTAAGTCATTATCATCTGCAGCTTGTATTACTTCTTCATCTCTAATTGATCCTCCAGGTTGGATTATGGCCGTTACACCAGCTTCTGCAGCTGCTAATAAACCATCTGCGAATGGAAAAAAAGCATCAGAAGCAACAACAGAACCAACTGCCAGAGGAATTTTTTCTCCGGAAGCAGATGCGGCATCTTCTGATTTTCTCGCAGCTATTCTTGATGAGTCTAATCTATTCATTTGTCCGGCACCGATTCCAACTGTTGCACCGTTTTTTGCATAAACAATAGCATTTGATTTAACATGCTTTGCTACAGTAAAAGCAAAATATAAATCACTAACTTCTTGATCACTTGGTTTTCTTTTTGAGACAACCTTTATTTTTTGCTCATTGATAACAGTATTATCGCTAGTTTGGACAAGAAACCCTCCAGTAATTGTTTTCACTTTGTGGGATGCTATATCAGAATCAGACAAACCCCCGGTAGAAAGTAGTCTTAAATTTTTTTTCTTACTTATTATTTTTTTAGCTTCTTCTGAAATAGTGGGAGCAATAATTACTTCAGTAAAAATTTCTGTTATTAATTTGGCTGTTTCTGCTTGCAGCTCAGAATTAAAGGAAATTATTCCTCCAAAAGCAGAAGTAGAGTCGCATTTTAAAGCTTCTTTGTATGCTTCTACTTGATTATTGTTAACAGCAACACCGCATGGATTTGCATGTTTAATTATTGCCACGGCGTGGCTTTCACTAGGATTAAATTCTGATACCAATTCAAATGCTGCGTCAGTATCATTTATGTTATTATAGCTTAGTTCTTTACCTTGAATTTGCTTAGCGGTTATGACTCCAAATCTATTTGACCCATCAGAATAAACTGCTGATTCCTGATGAGGGTTTTCTCCATATCTAAGTGATTGTATTTTCTTTCCACCAAAAGATTTGTAGGTTTGGTCACCATCATTAATCTGTTCATTCATCCAATTTGATATTGTTGCATCGTAAGATGCAGTTCTTGAATAGGCTTTATGAGCTAAATTTTTTAATGTTTGTTCGCAAATTTTACCTTCCTTTTTTAATTCTTCAAGAATTAAATTATAATCATGTTTATCAACGACAACTGCTACACTATTATGATTCTTAGCCGCCGCTCTTATCATTGCTGGACCGCCAATATCAATATTTTCTATACATTCTTCAAAACTTGAGTCTTTTTTTATTGTATCTTCAAACGGGTATAAATTAACGATTAATATATCTATTGTATTTATGGAGTTACTTTTTAAAGTTTCCATATGATCCTTATTTGCTTTATTGCCAAGCAGGCCACCATGAATTTTGGGATGTAGTGTTTTTACTCTGCCATCTAAAATTTCTGGAAAACCTGTCACAGATGAGACATCGGTAACCTTAACCCCTATTTTTTCTATAAATTTTTTTGTTCCGCCAGTTGATAAAATATCAATATTTAAGGATGACAGTTCTTTAGCTAAGTTTTCTAAGCCTTCTTTATCTGATACAGATATAAGGGCTCTTTTTACTTTTATCCCATTACTCATAAAATTAGTTCCGCAATCTTAATTTGGAAATATTCTTGGCATAATTATCTTGCCCGCCTTTAAAAGTTGATGTTCCTGCAACGAGAACATCAGCGCCAGCATTAATAACTAATTGTGATGTTTCAAAATTTATACCGCCATCTACCTCTAATTCGATATTTTTTCCAGAGGTATCAATTAATTTACGTATATTCTCAATTTTTTCTAATTGATCGTGCATGAAGCTTTGTCCACCAAAACCAGGTATAACAGTCATAACAAGTATTAGGTCTATATCGTCAATTATTTTATTTAAGACATTAATTTTAGTTGATGGATTAAGAGATATGCCGACTTTACAGCCAAAAGACTTTATCATTTGTATTGTTAATCTTGGGTCATCTTCTGCTTCAGGGTGGAAGGTTATAATATTTGACCCAGATTTTGCAAAGTCTTCTAACAAAGGGTTGACTGGGGTTATCATTAGATGAACATCAAAAGGGATTTCCGTACACTTTCTTATATCCTTGATTACTTCTGGACCGATAGTTAAATTTGGAACATAATGTCCATCCATAACATCAACATGAACATAATCTGCTCCAGCAACAGTAATTGCTGAAATTTCTTCCCCAAGTTTTGAAAAATCTGCTGCTAATATCGATGGAGCAATTTTAATTTTTTTGTCCATTTGAATTTCATATCAGAGGCTTTGATTCAACACAAGTATTCAAGGTATTTTTTTTAAGAGTGCGATAAAAAACCCATCTCTGATTTTTGTTCTTTTTTTTCCTTCAGGTAGAATTCTTAACCACCCTTCCTCTGAAACTGAGTCTTCAATATCTTCAATTAGATCTGAAGATATTTTTTCAATTTGACAATTTTTATGTCTTTTAAGAAAATTTATAATTTGCATTTCTCCCTCTTCAACTTCGAGTGAACAGTTGCAATACATCAAATGGCCATTATCGCCTAATAATGACCAGCTTTTTTCAAGCAATTTTTTTTGAAGAATTACTAAATTGTCCACAGAATTTTCATTTTTTGAATAGAGAATATCTGGATTTTTCCTTATTGTTCCTGTTGAAGAGCACGGAACATCTAATAAAATCTTTTGCCACTTTTTCTCGGTCATATAACTTAGAATATCAGCCTTATCAATTATAGGATTGAATTTAAGTCTTTTCATGTTTTCTTTAAATCTAACGATCCTCTCATCACTTATATCAATTGAATGAACCTTTCCTCCTAATGACAATATTTGAGAGGTTTTACCACCAGGTGCAGCACATAAATCGAGAACCTCTTCACCTTCTTTAATTGACAAACACATTACAGGAAGTTGAGATGAATAATCCTGAACCCACCATTCGCCCGCATTATAACCGTTCATATCAGAAATTAATCCCGTTTCTTTTAACCTTAAAGCATTATTTGGTAATAACTCAGCATTAAGTTCCATTTGCCACTTCGAAGCATTATTTTTGACAGCTATATCTATATGAGGATGAATATCTTGAATGCATTTTATAAAACTAAGATAATTATTAGGCCAATTTTTTTTCCATCTATCGAGTAACCATTTTGGTATTTTGGGTGAGTCTTCAAATATTTTTTTATATTTTTGTTCCTCTCTTAGCATGTTTCTCATAACTGCATTAACTAGCGATCGCCAATTTAACGTTGCTAGATCAACAGATGTATTTACCGAAGCATGATTCGGAGTTCCTAATATAAAAACTTGAGCAACACCAATTCTCAAAGCCATTTTAGGGTTATTAGGAAGTTTTCTTATTGGTTTTTTAAGAAGACAATCAATAGTAGAGTCAATTTGTGTCAAATATCGTAAAACAGATGAAGATAATAAATAAATAAATGCCCTATCTTTCTTTGAAAGTTTTGTATTTTTTTGACTCTTTGTAGCTTTTTGAAAAGATTCATCAAAAGGCATAAAATGCTCTAAGACATCTTTTAGGATTTGGGTAACTCTTTTTCTAGCCGTATTGCCTGATTTTTTTTTCATGAATTTGACCATTTAGAATTGTTAATTAATAAAATAGGCTATATATAAATTTATGTCTAAAAATGATGATACTATAAATAAATTAAAAAATAGAAATGCTCAATCTGCGCTTAAAGAAGCTGAAGAAAGAAGAAAAAATAAAAAAGCTAAAAAGGCTGTAAAAGAAATAGATGGAAGGGAAGGACCTGAACCAACGCGCTATGATGATTGGGAAAAAAATGGAATCATCAGTGATTTTTAGATGAGATGTCTGAATTTAAAAATTTCAACTTTTCCAAAAAGACCAGCTTTTTTATAGGGATCATTTTCTGACCATTTATTTGCTTCATCTTTATTTTCGACATCTATAATAATTAAACTTCCTATCATTGTTTCATTCTCTGATAAGAATGGACCTGCATACTTTACTACATTGGTCTCAGCGACATATTTTAAATGATTTTCTCTATTTTGCATCCTTGTTTCAATGGCATTTTCCTTGTCTTGGCAAATCAAACAGTAAAGCATTAGTTTTCCTTTTTTATTGGTCTGTTAAGAAGGTTATCAATTATCTCTGTAACAGAATATTTTTTCTCTATCAAATCATTAACAGCTAGAGTTATGGGCATATCAATCTTATTTTGTAATGCTAATTTAGTTATTGCTTTAGCCGAATACATTCCTTCTGCAATTGTCGAGAGTCCATTCGTTGCCTCTTCGATCGATTGCCCTTCACCAAGTTTAATGCCTAAAGAGTAATTACGAGAATTTTTTGAATTACAGGTAAGTAATAAATCCCCCATACCTGAAAGACCTGCAAGAGTTTCTTCTTTCCCTCCCATAGAAATAGCCAATCTTTTTATTTCAGAAAATCCCCTTGCGATTGTAGCAGCGCGAGCACTATCACCCATCCTTTGCCCTTCAACTACACCAGCAGCAATGGCGATTACATTTTTAGTTGCACCCCCAATTTGTGCCCCTATTACATCCTCAGATATATAGGGTCTAAAAGAAGAAAGATTAATACTTTCAGCAATGTTTTTTCCCACATTTATATCTTTACAAGCTAATGTAACGGCTGTTGGTTTATTATTAACTACATCAATTGCAAAACTCGGCCCTGAAAGTACAGCAATTGGATTGTCAGGGAAAATACTCTCGGCTATTTGGCTCATTAAACTTAAGGTCGAAATTTCAATGCCTTTTGAGCAAAGTATTATTGGCGTATCAGATTTAAGAGTTTTTGAAACCTCTAACAAAGTTTCTCTTGTATATTGAGCAGGAGAAACAACAAGTAGCAAATCACAGTTAGTAATTTGTTCAATATTATTGAATGCTACTATTAAATCTGACAACCTAACATTAGGTAAGAAAATATTATTTTCATGGGAGGCATTAATGCTATGAACAACTGAACTTTCTTTTGCCCACAAATTAATTTGATGACCTTGCCGGCTTATTAATTCAGCAAGAGCTGTACCCCAAGCGCCAGCCCCTACAATAGAAATATTACTATAATTATTTTGCATCATTTTGCCTTAACTTCTTTTAAGGGCCACCTAGCTTTAGCAGATACATCTAGTGTATTTAAAAGGCCTCTATTAATTCTTAAGCAACCTGACCAAGCTATCATAGCTGCGTTATCAGTACAAAGTTCAATTGGAGGAGATGTAAAATTCATATCATTTTCCTGAGCTAAATTATTTAAACCATTTACAATTTTCTTATTAGCTGCAACTCCTCCAGAAGCAACTAAATCTTTAATCAAAAGATCTGGCCTACTTTTTTTTGTAATCTCAATTGCTTTTTTTGTTCTATCAATTAAACAGTCAATAATTGCTTTTTGATATGATGCAGCCATATTCTGCATTGTTACATTATCAACAGGCTCTAATGTTCTAGATAATCTTATTAAGGCAGTCTTAAGTCCAGAAAAAGAAAAGTTACAATTATCCTGACCAAATAATGGTTTAGGTAAATCATAAGAATGCTCGTCTCCCTTTTTAGCTAATTTCTCCAACTCTGGTCCACCCGGGTAATTTAATCCCATAAATTTTGCACCTTTATCGAATGCTTCACCTACTGCATCATCTAATGTTGTCCCTAGTTGAGAATATTTTCCTAGATCTTCAATAATAAGAAGTTGACTATGACCCCCAGAGATTAGCAATAATATATATGGAAAACTAACTTTATTTGTAAGTAATGGTGTTAGAGCATGCCCTTCTAGATGATTTATAGATATTAAAGGCAACCCCGTAGAAATCGACAAGCCTTTTGCATAAGTCAGACCAACTATTAAACCACCAACAAGCCCCGGTCCTGAAGTTACAGCAATTCCATCAATTTCTTTCAAATCTTTATTTGCCTCTAATAGAGCTTCATCAACTAAAGCATCTAAATATTCAATGTGAGATCTAGATGCAATTTCTGGGACTACTCCTCCAAAAGGCGAGTGCTCATCAATTTGGCTAATTATTTTGTTTGAAAGAATTTTTCCCTTGCCATCATTTAGGCTTACAAGAGATACCGCTGTTTCATCACAACTCGTTTCAATTCCTAAAACCGTAATATTTTCTTTTTTTAAAATTTTATTTATCCCTTCTAACTCGAAATTTTCCACCAATTCCATCTATTTTAAGTAAAAAACTACCCAAAGAAGCTGAAGTAATCTCAACTGATCTACCTTTTAAGTCTTTTGGACCTCTATAAGGGGTTGAATCCACCTGATTCCAAACTTGTCCATTCTCTAATTCAATTTTAATCTTTCCGAAGTTTATCCATTCATTTTTCTTTATAGTTGATGAAAGTGAATTTAAGCTCTCATTTTCTTTATTAGCTATAGGATTTACATTTTGCAGAACACCGAAAGAATCTTCTTCTTTTTCTTTTTCAATTCTTTTAATTTCTATTTCTCTATCTTCTTTATCAAGAGTTGCAATAGGGAAAACTTTTTCTAATTTTTCCACATTTTTTTCAAAACAATCAATTTTATCTTCATCATTATCAACATTCTTACATTCAATAATATCAGAAATTACATTTGCCTCTTTTTGGTTAATAGCCAAAGCACTTAATGGGATAATAAGTAAAATTGTAGATATAAATTTTTTCATATTTTTTTTGTAACCTTAACATTTTAATCATAGATACTATATAAGAGAAGTAATCAATATTTTTTAATATATTTTGATTGGAAAATTAGCTTATGAATAGATTTAAACAACTAACTGGAAAATTAACTATTCTGTCATTCCTGTTTTTTTCACCTTTGGAGTTGATAGGAGAAGATAATCTTGCAAGCACTGAAAACGCAGATATTGAAGTCATATATTCAGATAATTATCTAAAAGATGGTGATGAGCTCATTATTGGCTTGAGATTCAGGCTAACTCCAGGATGGCATATATATTGGAAAAATCCAGGTGACTCTGGTTTACCACTTGAAGTAGAATGGAATTTACCGGAAGGTATTGAATTCGAAGAAATATTGTGGCCATCTCCCGAGCTTGCCCCTCTGGATCCATTAACTAGTTACGGGTATTATGACGAAGTTGTACTGCCGATCAAATTTAGAATAAATTCAAATTATAACTATGGTAGCAAATTTTCTGCTTTTCTAAGTTTCTTAATCTGTGAAGAAATATGTATTCCAGAAGACACAGATATTTCAATAGATTTAACAAATTTTTCCTTAACACAACTTGAAAATGCAAAATTTATATTAAATGATTGGATGAATAGATTGCCTTCAAAATCTTCATTTGATACTGAAGCATTCTTATCTGAGAATACATTCAAAATTTCTTGGGCCTCAGACACATCGTATGAAAAAGCTTATTTTTATCCAGAACAAAATGGCCTAATAAATTATAGCTCAAATCAAATTTTGGTAAATGACTCTGAAAATTCTTATTTAACAGTTGATAGACCAGAGAAATTTAGAGAAGAATTGAAATTTGTTTCTGGGGTACTTGAGTTACAGAATGAAGATCAAAAAACCTTTTTTCAAATTGAAAGTAATATCGAACGTGTTTCTTTCATAGAAGTTAATAAGACTAAAGGATTAAGTTTTTTACTTGCTATTTTCTTGGCTTTTCTTGGAGGAATAATTTTAAATGCAATGCCTTGTGTATTTCCCGTAATTGCCTTGAAAGTTATGTCTCTGGTGAATGAGTCTGGAAAAAGCAATAGTTGGAAACATGGGCTTGTTTTCGCGCTTGGTATTGAGATATCAATGTTAGTTCTTTTGATAGCCACTCTAGCAGTAAAAAATCTAGGTCAATTTGTTGGATGGGGATGGCAGTTACAGTCTAGTTTAATGTCTAGTTTACTGGCCCTTTTATTTTTTGCGTTAGGTTTAATACTTGTTTCAAGAGTTGAAATAGGTGGTATTTTTACAAGGCTTGGTAATTTTAACCTAAATAAAACAGGTTATTCAAATTCTTTTTTGCTTGGACTTCTAACAGTTATTGTTGCAACACCCTGCACTGGCCCTTATATGGGGGCAGCTATTGGGTGGGGCATATCTCAGCCAATATTGATATCATCTATAATTTTTCTTTCTTTAGGTCTAGGTATAGCTTTCCCGACTTTAATACTATCTATCCTACCTCAAGGAATAAATATACTTCCTAAGCCTGGTAATTGGATGGGCGTAGTGAGCAGAATAATGGGAATACCAATGTTCCTAACTGCTATATGGTTAGCTTGGGTTGTATTTAGGCAATCTGGTTATGAGGGCCTAACAATACTCGCTTCTTCTCTTTTAATAATGCTAATTGCTTTTTTAATA
>CETM01021007.1_pt1 | contig 10281 bp, 5 predicted proteins | sample 361451 | NCBI WGS metagenome assembly CETM01 (sample SAMEA2622690, study PRJEB7988) | marine metagenome | isolation source: saline water (ENVO:00002010), including
TGGCACGGTTCTATGAAAGTACAGCACTTTCGGTCGTCGATAAGAGATATATGTAGTGGCAGATTTAACCAGATGCTAAGATTGGTTTATGAATAATAAACAGCAACTAAGTCGACGCAGTGTATTGCAGGCAGGTGGAAGTGCATTAGGAGGTTTGGGCTTAGCTCAAATTCTGGAAGCACAGGAACGATCCAGCCAATCTCCATCGGTTGATAGTCCGGCTGTCATTTTTGTTTGGCTGCCTGGTGGTCCTCCGCACATGGAGATGTACGACCTGAAACCAGATGCTCCTGAAGACTTTCGTGGGATTTATAAACCGATCGAAACGAAAGTTCCGGGAATGGAGATCTGTGAGCTGTTTCCGTTGCAGGCCAAGATTGCCGATAAATTCAACATCATCCGCTCGGTACATCACAACTTTGCTGATCACGGCGGTGGTCACAAACGCTTTTTAACCGGACGACTGCCGGCAACGCCAACAGGTTTTGTAAATGATGCTCCCTGTGTTGGGTCGATCACATCGAAGAAACTTGAAGATTACAACAACCCGAACGGACTGTGTAACTACATCGTCCTCGGTAACGGGCGAGTTAATTCGGTTGATACATTCTCATTCGGTTCGGCTTATCTGGGAACGGACACACACCCTTTCAATGTTTCCGGAGATCCAAATTCCGACTCGTTCAAAGTGCAAAACCTCTCATTGAACGCAGGACTGTTTGAAGAGCGGCTGAATGACCGGGTTTCACTACTCAGCGGATTAGATTCACTTCGACATGATGTGGAAAACAGCGGATTGTTGGAATCGATGGATACTTTCAATCAGCGAGCCATCTCAATGATTACCTCGTCAGAAGCTCACAAAGCTTTTGATCTTTCCCACGAGTCGGACGCATTGAGAGATCGATATGGCCGTCATGAATGGGGACAACGAGCGATTTTGGCTCGCAGATTAGTCGAGGCTGGTGTTCCCTGGGTTTCGGTGGTGATGGAAAATCCATATGTCTCGGGAATCACGATGCCTGATTGGGGCGTCTATAACTGGGACAGTCACGCAGTAAACTGCCACCTGTTTCGTGATTCGGAAGTGCGATTCCCAATTTACGATCAGGTCGTTTCAGCGATGATCGAAGATCTTTATGACCGGGGACTGGATAAACGAGTGATGTTAGTCGTGACTGGTGAATTTGGTCGTACCCCCAGAATCACAGAACGGACAGGTACGAAAAGTCGTGTTACACAACCAGGCCGGGACCACTGGCCCAACTCGATGAGCTTTATCGTGAGTGGCGGAGGTATGCGAACAGGTCAGGTAATCGGTGCCACCAACACCCGTGGTGAAGAACCGGTCAGTCGACCACTATCGCCCAATGATTTGTGGGCCAGTGTCTATAAGCACCTCGGTATTAACTTTCACGATTCCTATCCGGACTTTGGTGGACGTCCAATGCCGATTCTCCCGTTTGGAGATTGCATCGATGAGCTGGATCCGGTCGCTTAATGACTTCTTATTGAAGTGAATCAAGGTAAGTCAGTAAATCAGCCATCTGTTGTTTACTGATCTGCTTTTCCAGTCCTTCAGGCATGAACGACAGGCCAGTGCTTTTAAACAGGTCGATGTCAGCTCGAAGAATCGTCGTTGAAGTACCATCCGGTTTTTGAACAGTAATGCTATTCGCACTTTCTTCGGCGATCATTCCGGTTGTACTACGACCGTCAAAGTCGACGATAACGTAAGTGAGATACTTTGGTTTGACCTCCCGATTTGGATCCAGCACATTGAGCAGCACAGAATCCAGGCCACGATTACGGATGCCATTTAAGTCGGCTCCTACCTGATTCCCGACGTTTTCGAGACGATGGCAGGCAGAGCAGTGTTTCTTAAACAGAGCCTTCCCCATCTCGGCATCTCCTTCCAGGGCCAGAACAGTCTGATAATCTTTGATGACCATCTGGCGGGCAGTATTGCCTGAATTGGCGAATAACTCATTGACTCGGGTTGCCACCTTTTCATTTGGATGAGCTTTCAATAGTACGACTCGCGCAGGATCAAGATCTCCCCGTCCCACGCGGTTCGCTTCGATGGCATCTAACAAAGCCAAAGTCCACTCTGTTCTTGAAAGTAGCACTTCTGCAGCTCTCATGCGTAAAGATGGTCCTAGCATCTGCCAGCGGGACAACAGAATTTGAGCGACCTCGCTATCGGTGTATTCTCCCAGTGTTTCGACTGCAACGGCTTTGACTTCGAAGGATTCGTTCACCGACAACAGTTCGTCGAGAAGGTCACCGGTTCGTTCGAAGTCGGCTAATTGCAGGCTTTCAATGGCTTTGATTCTTGCAGCTTGCTCCAGCTCGGCATTGCTTGCCGAAGCGATCGCAGATTCCACGAGTTTCATCAGAACATCACTCGCTTTGCCGCTGGTTAACGCCAGTAAAGCATCGCGTTGTTCACCCTGGACTTTGCTCACTAAGGCTTCAATGAGTGGAGTCGCCAGATCGGCATTTGATTCAATCGTTTTGATAACGGCTGTAACTTCATGGGGTCGGTTGCGGATTCCAATCTGGCTACATAATTCTTTAAGAAATGCCAGGCCGGCGGCTTCTGATGTGAAGTTCGAGTCGCTTGCCAGTTGAGTGAGTACTTTATCTGCTCCACGCCCAAGTGAACTTAAGATGGCTAACTGCATCCAGGTTTCACCAACATCGCTTTGTGCCAGTTTGGTTAACGTCGTATTACGTGAAGCAGCCTGTGCGTTTCCGATGGAGAAGGCTAACTGATAGCGGATTCGGATATCAGTATCATCTGCCATCGCATTCATCTGATGTAATACTCCGGGAGCCTGATTGCAAATCGACTCAGCTACACGTAAGGCATGCCATCTCACAATCGGAGCGGAATCCTGAAGTCCCTTAAGGACACTATTTTCATCTAAGGCATCCAGTCCCTGTAAACCGTAGAGTGCCAGAAATCGACCTTCTGAAGTCTTCCCTTCCTGGACGAGTTTTCGCAAAGCGGAAACAGCCGCAAGATCCTGACGAGTGTAGATGAGTCGTGCAGCAGTGTCCCGATGCCAACCATTGGTATGGTCGAGCAATTGGACAAGCTCAAGCGTAGTCGCTTTGGATAGTGGAGTAATCTTTGATGAGTTAAATCCTTTAGGAGCAATACGGAAAATGCGCCCCTGGTTGTTACCACTAATGGGATCTAAATGATTCATGAATTCAGGTGGCAAGAATGCGGCACCTTCGATGAGTTCCCGGGAAATATCCAGCACATAAAGAGTACCGTCCGGAGCATTCATGAACTGGACCGGACGAAACCAAAGGTCTTTCGAGGCCAGAAATTCCTTGCCTTCATCTGCTCGTTCAGCAATCAAACGTAAGCCATCGGATTTTACGTTGGCTCGATATATTAAGTTATTGGCGACGTCACCCACAATTAAATTACCATGCATTTCTTTCGGCCAGGCATCACCTCGATAGATCGTAATCCCGGTCGCTCCGGTGAAGAATCCAAAGGGTTTACCACCTTCATCGGAACCACGAAATTGTTTCGTGCGACGTAGCATCGTGCGTAGCTCTCGCCATGGTTCCGCTTCGCTGATTCTGAATAGATGCGTAAACTTTCCATCAGGTGCAATCGAAGTGGCAGCCTTCGTTGCCTGCATGACCGGGTTTCGAGCCAGATAGCGATCATCATACATCAACGTTTCAGCAGGCACGCTGTTTTGACAAACGTACTTCCGGCCCCAGTTATCCATACTCATACCATGCTGGCCACCGCCGCTGGTTAATTCGAAAGTTGAAAGATCTCGAGGGTCGAATATCATCCCCCGACCACGTACAGAAACAGGATCACTTTCCTGGTCACTGAATTGCACTTCTCCACCGGAAAGATTCGTTGATAAATGAATCCGGTTGTCGGGCCCCCAGCGGAATGAATTTAGATGTGCCTCGCCAGCCAGGTCGCTACCGAATCCGGACATGACGATACGGCTCTCGTCAGCAATTCCGTCTCCATCATTATCTTTGGCATAGTGAATATTAGGAGCGGATCCGATGAACACTCCGCCGTCCCAACACAAGACTGCTGTGGGATAGGGAATGTCTGCTAGAAAGATTGTTGCCTTATCGTATCTGCCGTCTCCATCGGTATCGATGAGTTGTTTAATCGCCCCTTTTTGCCCCGGGTCTTCTTTTGCTGCATACGCGTTGTATTCGGGGAGTTCACAAACGTACATTCGTCCGTCTTCATCGATGTCGATTGCTCCGGGATCCCGAATGAGAGGTTCGGTTGCCACGATTTGGATTTCAAATTTTGGATGGGCAACCATTTTTTCGCGAGATTGTTCAGGAGTGGATGCCGGTAAGCGTGGCATCTTACTGGCCAATTCATCAATCTTCTTACTGATTTCTTCTGGATCAGGTTTATCCGCGGGATCCTGCGACCAGATGGCCGAGGATAGAAGAATGGAAGCGACAAGTGTTATAAGAAGAGCAATCGTTCGCATAATTAATACTATTGGTAGTTGAGTTATTTAAGTTCTTTGCTTTGCTTAATAAAAGCAATGACATCGGCCAGATCCTGCTTGGACAATTCCTTTTCAAGCCCCACAGGCATTAAGGAAACACCACTAGAGATCAATTCATCGATATTACTTCGTAATACGACGTCCTGCTTTCCCTCCGCTCGTTTTAGAGTGATGCTGGTGGCTGTTTCGGAGGCAATAATACCAGTCAAAACTTTACCTTGTAAGGTGATGACCGTGTAAACATTGAAGTTTGGCTGTGCCTCACGATTCGGATCTAAAATCGAGATTAATAAGTCGGCCGCAGATTTATTTTTAACGCTCGCAAGATTCGGAGCGACTTGAGTGCCAAGGTCTCCGGCTTGATGGCATAACGAGCATTTTTTGCGAAACACTTCGCGGCCTTGTGTCGGTCGGCCAGACAGCTCCAGAACTGACTGGTGTGCCTGCACGACTGCTGCCCGGTCGGTGTTCGCTTCATTACCAAACAGTTTTTGGCTGCGCGACTGGATCGCTTTGTTTGGATGCTGGAGCAATAACTGCTTTTTGTCACGCTCGATTTCGACTCGTTGAATGACACCAGCTTCAATCGAAGCGAGAATCGTCTCAGCATTGTTTGTCGATTGCAGAAGTACATCGATAACCTCTCTTCGAACCAAAGGGCTGTAACCCTTCCAGCGAAGCAGCAATCCTTCACTGAGGTCGCCCGAGTTAATGGCTCCCAACGTCTGGACGACCTGCAATTGGATGGTTTGTGGAGTTTGCGGGGTGAGTAATGTTTGCAACACCTGAGGTGTTGAAGAGGTATGAGAAAAAGCCAGCAGTTGCATGGCCGAGATCCGATTTGGCAATGCGGCTTTCGAGTCTTTGGCGATCGCTTCAGCAGACGTAAAGAGTACAGCGAGGTTATCCGCTAGATTGTCCGGAGCCTTCTCGGAAGTGATCAATGCGCGAAGCGTTGTGCCTCGGCGGCTTAATCCTTCGCCCAGACCGCGTAGGACGGTTTGCTGTACGCCGGTGGGAAGTTCTGAAATCCCCTGAAGTACATGGTAAGTGGAACCGTCTGATTTATCGGAACCAACAAGGATCGCCGATTGTAAGGCAATAGAGTTTAACTGTGGATTTTGCTGTCCTCGTTGTACCAGCGCCAAAGTGAATTGGTCAGCAAATTCACCGACAGACGATAACAACGCGGTTTTGATTTCAGGTGTGGACTTGCTGTCCAGTGCCAGATCAAGCAGTCCGTTCATGGCCTCAGTTGGTTTGGCTGCTCCCAAAGAATAGGCAATTTGTATGCGTACATGTTCACTCGCATGTGAAGTGTACTGACTGATTTCGCGAACGAGGCTGACATTGTCATGTAGAAATCGTTCCGAGAGTCTGATTGCATGAGCTTTGACCCTTGGATGTTCGTCTTGTAAACCTGCCAGGATGTGTTCGGGGGTCAGCAGGTCTAGCCCATCGAGTGTGTACAACCCGTGCAGGCGGCCGACTGAGGACGATCCTTTGAGGAGCATATTATTCAGAGCGCTTTGAACAGTCTTGTCATCTCGTTCGACCAGCAGTCGTTGTGCTGTATCACGATTCCAGCCATTGGATGATGACAACTCGTTCACCAACTCAGCATTGGTCATAGCATCAAGATTGACTGGTTTGCGAATGTTCATGTCTTCACGAACAACCCGATAGATTCGCCCTCGGTCTTTACCACTCGTTAGATGCAGAAATTTTTTGATCTCCTGAGGAATGGAATAGGGATGCTCAACTGTTTCCCGATACATATCCAGCACGTAGAGGGTACCGTCCGGAGCGTTTAGGAAATTGACCGGGCGAAACCAGTTGTCTTTAGATTGAATAAACTCCACGCCTTCATCAGCTCGCTTACTGGTATAGATATGCCCGTTGGAATTCACATTCTTTCGATGGACCAGATTACCACCGACATCTCCAACGAAAGCATCGCCAAGGTATTTGGCCGGATAGGCGTCGCCGGAATACAGAGTGATACCAGTTGCCGACGTGAAGAATCCGACAGGGTATTCGGTCGGGACGACACCAGCAGGTTTGGACGGATCGAGAGGAATGAATTCCCAGCCACCATCATCGTTGATGACTAAGCGATAGCCTTTATCTAAAGCACGCCATTTTTGACGCACAATACGCCACGGTTCGGGGGGACTTAATCGGAAGACTCGAGCACTGGCGCCGTCGGTGGCGATACTTCGAATCATCCCGGAAGCAACCAGATAGGGATTTCGAGTAATGTAATGTTGCGGATGGACGATTTGTTGCATGTGGTTGCTGTTACTGCAGACAAAGCGAGTTCCCCAGATATCACGTGAATGGCCAAATTGCACTCCCCCGGTTGCCAGTTCAAATTCTTCGGTCCGTGGGTCGAAGCGTAGGTCAGCACCGCTCACGGGAAAAAGTGGGTCACCGCGATGCAGCAACGTTTTGGGATTCCTTCCAGCTGCGAAGTAGATCTTGTTATCCAGCCCCCAAATTAAACCATTGGCAACCGACTGCACATTATTTCGACCAAACCCTTCCAGAACGATCTCTCGAACATCGGCTTGATTGTCTCCGTCAGTATCCTTGAGGTAATACAGATACTTTGGTGCCATGACAAAGATCCCTCCGTCATAAGGCAGAACGGATGTTGGCCAACTCAGTTTGTCAGCGAACACGAAACTCCGATCCATCGTGCCGTCGCCATCCGTGTCCTCCAACATACGGATAATCCCGGCATCTTTGAGTCCACCACCGTCGGGATTAAGCTGAGTGGGCTCCTGAGAGAAAGGGTAACCGTGCATTTCGGCGACGAACATCCGGCCCTGAGCATCAAAACAGGCTGCTACAGGATCTGAGACCAGTGGCTCGGCGGCAACCAATTCCAGGTCAAAACCATCAGCGACCTTGAAAGTGGATAGCACATCTTTTACCTCTGTATGAGGGATGCGAGGCATATCCGCTTCCGTGACGACACGTTCATCCTGTGCGGTAGCCATAGTGATAGGTAAGGCAAGGAGCAATTGTGCGATTGCCAGAGTGCGAATCAGAGATGTCATGAATTTAGACGCCTAAAAGTTTCTTAATGCCAGCGGTCATTACGTCGTCGACCGATGGTTCACAAAATGCAACGCGCACTTCATACCCCTGAGCGGGATACTCCTCTTTAACAGGTAGATACCACGGGCCCCCGTCTCCGTAGGCAGCCGTTGCGACGAATGTATCCGGAGCTAGCTTTTGAGCTCGCAGTTGATATTCGATGAAAGATTCGGCAGGTAAATGAATGGTTGAGATGTCATTGATGCCCAGTGAGCTGAGAATGATGGGCTGTTTTCGCTCAACACGATTTAGCCAGGCCAGCATATACGATGGGCGATTTCTACTTACAACAGCTCCTTCTTTGTTGGAGATGACTTTCATCAAATCTTCTTTGTTGAAAGAGCTACGGACTTCAGGCAGCATTTCGATGCTTCGCCAGCTAACCGATTTCACGCTTGAAATTTCGGTATTCTCAAGAGCCCTGGTCATACCGTCGTAGATGCGTTGAGCGAGGACAGGACGAACCGGGTGACTTCCATCGTTGTATTTTCCTGCTGAGACATTGCCAGCTGCTCCGGTGAAATAGATGTGATGGCAACTCGCGTCTTCCTGTTGCAGGCGTTTGCGGGCGATTCCGACAAAATCGCTTGTCACTAGACCATCACCGTAATAACTCATAGGGTGAGTGGCATAATAGTGAATGGCGGCCACTCGATTTTTCCCGTTATAGAACGAAATAGCCTTTAGCATTGGATCGATCGTACCCTCGGTCATCGCCCGAATTTTAGGATCTTTACAGCTGCTGCCACGCATCGCTTTGATGACTCCATTTTCGTCACGATAAATACGACGATTGGATGCCACCTTTTCAACTTTGGCTTCCCCTTTACCAACGTGCGTAACAGGGACGGCAGCTTTTAGACTGTCTTTGGCCGACTCAGCAATGCGATCGATACAGTCATGTAGATAATCTTCAAGAACGATATGAGGAAGATCGCCCTGAGCGTCTACGATGGCCTGTGCTTCTAAGCATGCGAATGGAGCGTTGTGTTGATGGACACAGTGGATCGCAACTCTCTCAGGTGTCGTTCCTACAGCCTCAGCGATTTTTGTTCTCCAGAGCAGGTGAGCTCCGTTAGACAAGGCTGTCCAGTCGATCGCCATCAATACCATCGGTTTGCCGGCTCCCTGTAACACAATACCATGAGCATCCAGCGAATCGGTTACATCGACGACCGGAGTGATCCAACCTCCACAAAGTGAATGACCTTTGGGAGGAGTGATGTCTACGGTGAAGTTGGAAAGCGAGAGAGAAACATTGGTGCGTTCTTCAGCCTTGAGTGAATCAGGCAACAGGCTCCAAAGCGTGGCCGCAGCCAGCGATTGTTGAAGAAACTCTCGACGTTGTGGTGAATTGTGCATAGTTCAGCCTCCAATGATCAGAATGGAATACTGTCTATTCTACTTCAGGGAGTGTGCCAATTCAGCGGTTTATAGCATCGGGTTCACAATCTAGTTTTTTGGTTAAATAACGCTGGTGAAATCGCTTGATCGCTTCCGCCGTGTCAATCGCCGTTTTCAGATAGATTTCTTTATTGGCTCGAAACGAATATCCAAATTCAAGCTGGATCGCATTGAGTCCGTAGGGGTACCCGTATGTTGCTGTAATGAAGCCTCCTCCGAATGGCCCTTCACTTGCATCCATCCCCTGAGGGTGAGTGGCATAATCCAATAAATTGAATGTGTGCATGAGGCTGTCCTTACCTTCAACCACATCCCAGCCAAAATCATCCACGAGTCCCCCTAAAGTGGTTCCTCGGCGTGTCCCTCGCCAAACCACGTCAGGCAGACGACTTTGACCGTGGACATCAATGAGAAGGCCGGTTTTATACTGGCAAGTTATTTCTAAAATGGCATGCTGTAGAGCTTGGTGGTAGGCAGTGTAGACGGCTTTCGCCTTATCATGCTCCAACGCATTTTCCAGAGAGCGGTTGGCATCCAGATACGAGCGATGGAATTTAGCGGCGATAAGCCATGGCTTGTCGTTGAGCTTCTTTTCGAGCTGTTCCGTGATAGTTGAGGCCAGTTGGTATGTGTTCGTGTCAGACTTGATAGCAAACTTTGGTGTTGATTCGTTATTGCGTTTGGGGACACCGGGGATCGCCTCCCTTCCACCATGCGGGGCTGAAATGATAATCGGCAGATCTCCCCGAATAACCGTGACCAGTTCGGAAGTTGGATAGAGTAATTTAGGAGGAAGTTTTCTGTCGCCGAGGATTCGAATCTTATCCACAGCAGGGATAGATGAATCGATGCTGACTGCGATTTGCTGTTCTGGACAGAGTGTGATGAGAGTGACCTTTTGATCACCATGAATTATTCTCGTGGAACGAGCGACTGCGATAATCGATTGTTGCTGTTTGTCGTTTTCTATCACGATTTCACTTTTGGCAAGATTGACAGATATCAATTTGCCTGTGAACACCTGATTTTCATTGGCGACGACCAACCTTGTGGCGAGCAGTAGAAATAAAATCAGTATTCGCTTGAGCAGTAACGTTCGTAGCATTTGCAATTGCCAGTTCTTCTGTAAATCGACGTTGAGGTAAAGCATACCTAGTTTAGTATCTTGCTGAAGTTTTTGCCGACCACTTTGAGCAATCGTGATAATCAAAACTCCTTACTTACCTGCTGTTACTCACCA
>CETM01032189.1_pt1 | contig 10279 bp, 8 predicted proteins | sample 361451 | NCBI WGS metagenome assembly CETM01 (sample SAMEA2622690, study PRJEB7988) | marine metagenome | isolation source: saline water (ENVO:00002010), including
CGGTCTTTCTGATCTTATTAAACGTAAAGCAGGAGGAGGCTTTCCTGACTATAGTGGTGATGGTAAAGTAACACAGAAAGATATACTAATGGGCCGTGGAGTTATTTCTCGTCAGGGTGGAGGTCAGACAAGCCCTGATGTTGGTAAAGAATACTCTATTTTTGGCTCTTTGTACGAAGCATTGCCTGATTTAAAAGCTGATGAAAGAGCAGCAGAAAGAAAAAGATTAGCTGATTTAGCAGAGGGATCACCCTATAGTCTTTCTAGTATTGTTGACAGAGCTTATAAAGCTGCTGTAGGAGATACTGAAGGTCTTGATAGAGTTAGACAAGAACAGTTTGAAAAAGCTCAAAAGCTTCGTTCTAATCTTACGCCCAAAACTGCAATGCCTAAAGAAATGGAAGTTGATGTTCAACAAGTATCAGGTGGTCTTTCAATACCAAAGAAAAAAACCCCAGAAGAAATAGCTCAAGAAAAAGCTGATGAATATCGTAAATATGGTTTAAGAACGCCAGAAGAAATTAAAAAAATAGCAGAAGATAGAGCGCAAAGAAGGCTTGATGCTATAGCTAAAGACGATACTTCTTTTGGTAGACAGGCACTGGCTGATTTTCTTTTATCAATAGGAACTGCTGCTGCAAGAGAAGAGGGTAACGTAGCAGAGGCTTTTGCAGAAAGAACTAAGAAAACTTTAGCAAAACAAGATGAAACTAAAAAGCTAACTAAAAAGCAAGAGCTTGCTAATCTAGAAGCTGAGTTTAAAGCAGAGGACGAAGCTTTTGGTTTACCAGCTAAATTGATTGAAAAGAAAAATAATATTCTTAAATCTAATTTAACTGTAGCTGAGAAAGTAGCTAAGATTAAGAAACTATACGCTGAAGCAATAGCTGCTCGTAGAGGTAAAGGTAAAAGAGTAGCTATTGCTGGAGAAAAGAAAGATCAAATTAAAAATGCCTCTAATATTATAAAATTTTATGCAGAAAGAGATTTAGGTGAAGTTTATTCTGATGCAATAGATGATTTAGATTCTGGACCTAAAGAGGCATTAGTTCAAAGTTATTTAGATTTTAGAGAAAAGTTTAAAAATGTAGATAATGGCGATCAATTAGCAGCGTTAAATGCTATTAAAGAAGTTATTGGTAATCTTAATAAATAAGAGATATTTTATATGTCTACTAATATTAATCAACTTTTAACAGCAGACAATTTAATTACAGAATTAAAAGGTCTTGGTGTTGATAGTAATGAATTTACCACAGCAGAAAATTTAATTACAGAATTAAAAACTCCAACTGGAGACTCTAATTTTATTGAAACCGCTGTTGGTGATAAATTTGTTTTTGATGATTCAAAATTAATTTCAGAAGAAGATTTAAATTTACAGGGCAGACTTGTAGATGATACCTCTACATCTTTTATTGATGATGTTGATACAACTAATGTTCAAAGTTTAATTAGTAGTCTTAAATCACCGGGAACATCTGCTTCAAATTTTAAAGCACTAGGAATTAATCCTAACTCTACAGCAAATAAGTTTGATTTAGCCACTGATGATATGGGTAAAGAATTTTATAGTACATTAGGTATGTTAGCTGATATTGTAGGGGCTGAAGAAACTGCTAAAGATTTTAGAGCAACTTCAGAAGAATTTAGAAAAGCAAGAGAATCAAAGCCACAGCCTGATATTAGTATGTCAATTACTGAGGAGTCCTCTAAAATATATGATAGATTTTCAAGAGGTGAAATACTAGGTGGAATTGCTGATACTGCTGAATTTGTTCACTCTGCAATTATAGGTGCTGGACCTTCTTTACTTGCAACTGGTGCTGCTGTTGGTGCTGGGACTGTTGCTGCACCTGTTCTTACTGCTGTGGGTATTCCAACAATGCTTACAGTTTCAGTTCTTGGCCTAACTCCCGGTCTTTTTCTATCTGCTGGTGATGTTCACGATGAGGCTATAAAATATGGAGCATCTAAAGAAGAAGCTCAAGCTATTGGCTTGGGTGCTGGTACTGCTATTGGTTTATTAGATAGAATTGGTTTTGGTTTTTTAATCAATGGTCTTACTAAAAAATTTGGTAAAGATATTACTTTAAAAACAATTAAAGAGCAAACTAACTTACCTGAAAAAACAATTAAAGAGGCTATTGATTCTGCTAAAGATATAACTAAACAGAGTGTAATTAAAGATGCTCTTAAAGGTGCAGGTAAAGGTGCTTTAGGTGAGGGTATAACTGAAGGCACTCAATCTATTGTTCAAAATGTATCTCCTGCTCTTATATCTGATAAAGAAATTAAAGCTAATGAAATTTTAAAAGATTTTATTGATAGTGCTGCTGTTGGTAGTTTAGCTGGTGGAACATTAAGGGGAACTCTTAGTGGTGCATCTACTAGTTTGGTTAAACAATCAAATAGAATTGTAAATGATAATGAATCAGTTATAGAAAAAATTATTGAAGACATTCCTGAAAATAATAAACTGCTTGAAGATGAGAGTAATTTTGTTGGTCCTCCAACTTTAGAAGATATTCAGATACAGGAAGAACGAGCAAAAATAGAAGGTAAAGAAAAGATAGTTGATGTTCCACGTCCTAAACTTACTAGAGATGCGGAAACAAAAACAGTTTATGATTTTGATCAGGATATTGAAGCTCTTGGAATTGAAAGAGATAAATTAAGACAAAAAGAAAAAGAACTTAAAAAACAAAAGAAGAAACTTTCTAAAGAAGAGAAAGATAGACTTAATGAAATAACTAGAAGTTTAGCAAACAGGCGAGGTGGAACTAGCAATAATACTATTTCACAACTAGTATCTAGATCAACTGCCCCTCTACAAAGACTTGCAAATACTAGTCCTGTTACAAGAGCAATGGTTCAAGATTTAGTTAACTTTTTTGTAGAAACAAATCAGGAAATAGGTGGGTATTATAGAACAAAAGAACTTATTAATGATAGAATACGCAAACAGTTTAAATTACCGTTTCAATCATCTATTCCAAAGAAAATAAAAACTGAGGTTGCAAATCAACTAAACTATAAAGACTATAACTCTACAAATCCTGATGTAGTTATTGTTGCTCAACAAATTCGTGATGAAATACTTGATCCACTCTATATTAGATTGAAAGCTTCTGGAGTAGATATAGGTAGAGTTGATGAATATCTAACACGCATTTTTAAAATTCGTCCTATAGGTTTAGGAAGAAAAAAAGATATTAATAAATTTACCGAAATACTTAATCGTAATGGGTTGAATGGTCAAATAATTATGGATAATATCTTAGAGAATGATGGTTTATATGTTCCAGAAAAAGATGTTAATATTTTATTAGATAATGTTAAAAATCCTTCAGTAGAGTCAACACCACTTGATATAGAAAAACCAAGAAACTTACCTGATAATGTAGTAAAAGAATTACAGGATGCCGGTCTTCTTGAAACTGATTTCGATAAAATTGTAAATAAGTATATTGTTAGTTCTGTTCGTAGAGCAAAGCTTCAAAAATATGTTAATACATATAATCCTGTAATTAATCAACTTATTAAAGATGGGGTTATGGAGTTAGATGAAGGGTATCAAATAAAAAATATTATTGATGCTCTACAACATCGTTATAAACCAATTAAAAGTAGAGCACGTAGAACCGCTCTTAGATTTTTAAATACCTCTACTTATATGGCTACTCTGCCCTTTGCAGCCATAACTGCATTAAGTGAACCCTTTATTGTACTTAGTCGTGTTAGTCCAAAGAATGCCTTGATGGGCGCAATAGCTGCTGCTGAAGTTACATTAAGACAGGGAGTAAGAGCTTTTGCTCCTAAATTTAGTAGGAGTCAAAATGAAGAAGCTTTAATGTCTCTTATGCAGACTGCTGATCTAGCATTAGCAGATGCTATTCGTGATATTGGTGATATATCTGTTAGTAAAAAAGCAACCGATACTTTCTTTAGAGTTAACTTACTAGCTCAAGTTACACAATTTAGTCGTAACATAGCTCTGCAAGCTGCATCAAGACAGATTGCACAAGATTTAAAAACACTTCATAATCAAGAAGTTGAGGGTGGCAAAATAACTGAAGAATCTAGACGAGCTAGAAAACGTCTTGAGATTGGTGGTTTGTCTAATGTTATTCCAAGAGTTAATAAAAAAACAGGAGAGTTTGAATTAACTGAAGCTCAAAGAGAAGTTTTAGAATGGGCAGATCAATATAGAGGTGCTAAAAAAGCAGGAGTATCTACTGAGGCTTTTACTCCACCGCCTGACATAATAACTCAGGCAATGGGTAAAACTGTAGATGAAGTTATTATGACTCCTAATCCTCTTAATAAACCTCTATGGATGTCTGATCCACATTGGTCTTTTGCTGCATTGCTTAAAGGGTTTATGATAACTTTTGGTAACACCGTAGGTATGCGTTTATATAAGGAAGTTTTTCAGCCTTATGTAAATGCTATTGCAAAACGTGATGTTTCAGAATTAGGAAAAATTGATCCGGCTGACACTGTTAAATTTGCTATGACATTTACACTTTTAGCAGGAGCTATATTAGGTACCATGACTTTAAAAAATGGCATAAGATATGGAGATGAAGATAGTCCATATGATGATCTAACTATTAATGAAAAACTGCTTCAAGCTTTACTTCAAAGTAATATACTTGGTTACGGCAATGTTATTGTTGATATGCTACGAGCAGAAAAATATGGACAGTCTCCTGTAATTGGTGCATTAGGACCAGCGGCTGCTAAAATAGATGCCGTATTTACGGCTATGGGAAGTGGTAGTCCTAAAAGAATTGCAACATCACTTGGAAATTTAACACCTATTGGAGCATTGCCCAAAGTATCAAGACCTGATGTTGGTCTTGAAGAACTAATAGAAGACCTTACTGACTAAAAGAAAGGAGTACCCGTGGCTGATTGGGAATATTTTACTGAAGAAGAGATGGCCTGTAAAGGCACAGGTGAGTGTCACATGGACGAAGAGTTCATGGCACGGCTCATACGTCTAAGAGAAGACTATGGCAAGCCTATGATTGTTTCTTCAGGATATAGAGACATTGCATATAACACTACAATAGGTGGCTCTCCTAACTCTGCACATATCTATGGCATGGCTGCTGATATTGTAGTGGGTGGACATAATGCTTACAGGTTAATGCGTCTGGCGATTGTCCATAACTTTACAGGCATTGGGGTTTCTCAACGAGGTATGTTTGAGCGTAGGTTTATACATCTGGATACAATGGAAGATGGGGATCACCATCCTCGTCCGTGGGTGTGGAGCTACAAATGAATATAGGATATGCGTTTGCAACATTTTATCTTGTAGTAATAACTGTTGGTATAATTAATTTTACATAGGAGAGGTATATGGACGGAGCAATAGACATACGCTTAGTCGTTACTCTGGCTGGTATACTCTTTAGTGTAGCAGGAGCCAGTGCTGTAGCCAAGATGCAGATTAGACAGCTAGTGGAAAAACTAGATGATGTTGAGCAACGTCTTCGTAAAATGGATGCCAGAAGTGATAAATTAATAACTGCAACTGAAACACAAGAACAAAGAATAAGTGTTTTAGCAAAGATGGCGAGTCCTGAAAATCTTAGGCGTGATCATATGAAGTTAGCAGAAATAGTTACTCAAATAGAAAGACTACAAAAAGATTGTGATAGATTATATACAATGCACAATGGTTCTCATCCGCCTGTAGCTAGTGAAAGGAAAGCACAATGAGTCAAGATAATATTCTTGATAAAGAAACGTATCAGGTTAATAGACGTAGAATGTGTTGGGTTGTTCTTGTAATGATGGCTGCTATGACTGTAGCAATCATTGGATGGCCGGAAAGATATCAGAATGCCAACGTAATGGAGATGGCATATCTGGCATTATCGGGCCTTGTAGCTGCATATTTTGGAGCAACTGCATTTCAGGCAGCTAAAAAGAAGATAAAAAAGTAAAATCTTCTGTAACGAGCTAGGAGCGTCATACAGAAGAATCAGTATCTCTGGGCTAGGTACATACCTGACGGGTTAGAGAAGGCTACTCAGTGGCTCTCCTAGCCCGTTTTTTCTGGATCATCTTCCACATTTTCTTCAAATAGTGCATCAGCAAAGTCACACTTAGATAAAAGCTGTACAACTTTCTCTTCTCCCAGTACATTGAGGCAACCAACGATAGCTGTCTCCAGTGTATCTTTATCCATAGAGAAACTGACATCACTATTTGCACCACGAATACGAGACAATAACTCCAACGCTTTGATCGCACTGTTGGTATGTCCGTTTGCCTTGGCAAATGTATACTGATTCTCTATTTCTTCTATGACATTGACATCTGTTTCTAGTTCTTGTTCAAGTTCATGCACTCGGTCAATGACTTCCTGTATCTGCATAAGGCGATAGCCTTGATTGTTTGCTGATCTAGCAGCATAGCCAGCAGCTTTCGCTGCTTCAGTTGCGTTGCGATGTAGCACGTAAGATTGTGCAAATTTTTCTTGTTTTTCATTTAACATAATAAGTTACCAATCCATTTATTAGGATAGCAAGAGACACAACATTGATAACAATTAATGCTCTGTCATTCCAGATCATTCCAACAATAAACCATCCTGTTAATCCAACAATATCGAAGTATAAGTTTAAAGGATAAATATTATTAGAGGTAAGTATAATGCCAACAATAAGAACTATAGATGCGCCCCACTTAATATACCAATCTTTTGTTTTATATGGGGTCATCTTGCTTAAATTGTATTTGGTCATTATTTCATATTGTTTCTAGCAACGCCCTTCCACTTTTCTGCTGTACGCATACCACCAAGACCAAGAAGAGCCATGATAAGACTGATTAATTCATTAGTTTCTAACACAGGGAGCGTTACCTGTGGATACCAAGTGATAATAACCCAAGATAGAATGGGTGCTAATATAAACTGCCATGCCAGAGCAAAACAGCACACCCACATGATAGCTGGCCTAGCTCCGCTGACGAATATAGAGGGGTGCCTTGCCTGTTCTATATTTGCCTGTGCTTGAGCAAGGTCCAAGGATACCATCTGTGTCTGAAGTTCATGCTCCAGCTTTTTCTTCAGGTCTTTGTCCTCTACAAACTTGTCAAGAACTTTGCCAGCTACTCCAATTACGGAGTCTGCAATACCTAATACCATTATTCTTCCTCCTCAACTCTTTGCATCTTTATGATACGAGGATACTGATCAATGCGATAGCCCAGAGTTTCAAAGGTACTGGTATCATTGTCCACCATCGTATCTGCAAAGACATATATTTTAAGATGTTTGAAGTTTCTGCTTTTGTCTGCCAGTAATTGTAACCAGTTATCAGGAGTAAAAACAGAGATGTGGGCATTGCGCCCATCCGGTAGTGTCTTCATTGCTTCAAAGCAAGCAACATTTATAAATACTATTTTCTTTGCATAGGAAAATATTTCATCCACTACCCAAGATAAATCTTCTTCTGCTACATGTTCAAGAACATCAGTGCATATTACCGCATCTTTTCTGTGTATAGGAAGTTTACCATACTTCTCATAGCCGGGATCAAAAAGTTCATACTCATCAAGGTTCCAGTACTCAGGAAGTGGACAGTTTATCTCATTTGTTATTGTGTGATAATCTTCCCCATACAGGATACCTTTACCACAGCCATAATCAAGAATAGATTTACAATTATTATCTTCTAGATAAGCTTTAATAAGATCAACAAACTTTAATAAGCTACGACCGTTAAACATACTATCGGCCTGATCATGTTTTTCCTCATACATCTTGATAAGATTAACATAATCATCTGATGGATTGTGACGGCTGTTCTGGTTTTCAATATTAATATTAGGCATCGTAGTATCCTTTAAACTGTGGTCTGATTTCCTGTGATTCTTTAATGTCCCATAGATCGGCAACCATTGTATTCTTTCCATGAAAACAAAGAACTCCCTCAAGACCGGGATCATTAAATACTTTCTCACAGTCCTGTGCCATAGCAAGTAACTCACCTGTAGTCCAGTATGTCTGGTCTTTTACATTGACCTGTATGTACTTGGGCTTAGGAGTTTCACCACCCTCCAGATCACCAGTTGTTTCTGTCTTTTCTTCATTAGTAGGCTCATCCCTGCAACAGTCAAAGCCAAAGAGATGTATATCTCTGAAGCCCATTGTATGTAACATACCAATGCCACGCATAGCAGCACATGTACCACCAGTGATAAGCGTAGCTCCCTGTGGAATACCAAGCTCCTGACTTAGTTTAACCTGCTGGTTCTCAATAACCTTACCTTGTTCATCCTCCTCACGCAGCGAGTCGGTAAAAGCATGCCAGCCCCAGATTTTTGCATTACGTTCCATAAGATGTTCTGTAACAGAAGGGTCTGTCATAGATGCAACAAAAAAGTTCATGTCAGGATTAAAGTCCTTGAACAAATCTTTGCGTGTAATGTTATGTGTGCTTTTACCAGTGATAGGTCTGGGATCAAGAACAATACAACCCCATGGAGTTATGCCATTCTTAATTAGCCCCGGCAATGCATGTTTAACTGTAAGAACTTTACAGTCAGTATTAGAGCTAAGAAACTTTTTAAGTTTCTCATAGTCAAGGTATGGGCCAGCAGATATAAGAGCCGCCCTGCCTCTGTGTGCTGGGTGTTTCTGTACCCATCTTTTATTATCAATATGTTTTAAATTTGTTTTAATATTGTTTCGAATATATTCCTTTGGCACTGAGTCTCTGGGATGAACAACAATAGGAACTTGTTTTAGTTCAGCGGGAATGTCATCTAGTTTTTCATCGTGAAGAAAGACAACCAGATGTGTGCGGCCACCATCTATAACTTTATCATCCGATGGTAATACATATTTACGAACCGTTGCCTTCTCGTCAAACGATGTCCAGCCATCTTCTGTTGTTTTCTCTTCATTAATCTTCTTGGTTGGGATAGAATCAAAAAGATTTTTCATACCCTGATATTTATCTTCCGGTGTTTTGTCTTTATCATCCTTTGTAAAAAAGTGGTCGCCCATAACAACAGGAACATTCTTCAGGATACTATATTCATGCTTAACAGTTTCAATACTGTTACCACTACCTATCAGAGCAAAGTCTACTTCATCCATATAAATAGATTTGAGTGTCTCTCTTACATTGCCCTTATGTAATTCATAGGTAAATTCTTTACCTTTTTCCTTCTTCATATGAGAGGCAAATTCGTCAAACCTTTTCTCAACAGCCTTCTTGGTATTGTGTGGTTTGGCGTTAAATTCTTCCTTATCTGTTTGGGTGGTAGCTTCCTCAAATAAATCGTATCCAATATAATGCACTGCATCAGTTCTATCAAAAGCAGCAAGAGCCATTTCAATAGCACGGCCACCATTCCATGTGCCGGTTTCAAGAATAGTTTCAGGCTCATAGAATCGAATTGTATCAGCAAGTTGTTTATATCTGCTGGGAAGAATATCAGGAGTAGTTTCTGTATCTGATAAATCAATAACTCTTTTACCAGAACTATCTCTTATATTAATAGAGGTCTTGTCATTTATATTTATAATTAAATTTTCCATACCAACAAACTCATGGACAGTCATGCCATGTGCAGTGTAGATTGTAACAAGTCTGCTAAGAATAAAAGCAGAAGTCCACTCACGATAGTTGGTAAACTCACCGGACATATAGGAGCCACGCCAATCACCCATAATATCTACAGGAGTTTGACGACTAAGATTAAATGCCATTAAATAAGATGTCTCTGGTGTATATATAAAATCTACATTATACTTTGGATCAGGAAAGTAATAATCTAATGTAGATGATCTAATATCTTTAACTGTAGCGCACATGGGGTCAACCCATAGAAGCCAACACCCCTGATTGTTAAATCCACATTCTGTAATAGCAAATACTTCTGGACCAGATGAGAGTGCGTCAAGAAGTTCGGTGTATTGAACAACTCCGTTTTCAGTTCCATCGTGAGATTGGTTATCATCTACAAAAGATTTATATTCTTTAATATCTTCTAAATTATGATAGTATATATTATCTGCTTCAGGAAGAGAGTAATTACTAATATCAAGATTGTAATAGTAGCAATGAAATTCTATATTAGGTTGCCAGTTTTCTTTAAACTCATTAAGGAGTCTAAATCCGTTCTTCTTTAATTTCTTTTCATCAAAGCATGTTACAATTTTATATGTCATAGGGTTTAATAATTCCTTTCCCCGCAAGGTAGGTATAGTCGCCATTCCACTCGGCGGCATATTTACCGTCAA
>CETM01081787.1_pt1 | contig 10277 bp, 10 predicted proteins | sample 361451 | NCBI WGS metagenome assembly CETM01 (sample SAMEA2622690, study PRJEB7988) | marine metagenome | isolation source: saline water (ENVO:00002010), including
CCTATTATAGTCAAACCTAAAGACTGTATGCCTAAAGACTATATTAAAAACAATATAAAAAATAATGTTAAGAGTATTGATAAATGGTTAATAAAAGGAAGACCACATGGAGAAACAATGATTATAGTTTCAGGTGGTCCATCTTTTTTAAAGTATAAAGATTATTTAAAGACAACTAATCACAAGATAATGTGTGTTAAACATTCTCTTCCTATGTTATTAAAGGAAGGTATTACACCTTGGGGTTGTAATATACTTGACCCTAGACCTATTGAAGGTACAAGTACACATGGTATTGTTAGAAAAGATTTATTTAAAGACATACCTGAAGAGACAATATTCTTTGTTTCAACTATGACTGATATATCAGTTGTAAAACATTTACAAAAAAAGAAAGCTAATATAATAGGTTGGAATGCATATTCTGATGCTATTATTGAAAAGACAAACGAAAAAAATAAAGTTGTAATTGATAAAGACTTAGGTGTTCCTGAGAATACTGTTCTTCTTACTGGTGGTACATGTGCTGCCATGAGAGCCATTAGTGTTTCTCATACTTTAGGTTTTAGAAATTTTAAATTATATGGATTTGATTGCTCAGTGCCTGAACCTAAAGATAAAAAAGAAAAAGATGACTCTGGTAGAGATAAATACTTGTTTGTAACAACTAATAAAAAAAAGTTTTGGACAACTGGAGAGTTATTAGCTATGGCTCAAGATTGTGAAAAATTATTTGAAAGACAAGATATAGATATACATATGGAAATGTATGGTGAAGGAACTTTAGTTTCTGAATTATGGAAAACAAAAGGTAGAGAACAACATCCTAATTATGAAGATACTATCAGCAATAACAGTTAAAAATTTTTTAGATACTGTTTCTTGTAATACAATTTATAAGTCTGTACTTGAATTACAAGAATCTTGGTCTAACTATAATGATAGAATGTGTCTTGGTTCAGCAAAAGAATTAGATGAATCAGATATTAATTATAATAATAAATGTAAAATAAATAATCCTATTATATTTGAAAAATTTCCTACAGTATTATATAAAATAAATAATATGATAAATAATATATATGAAGAAGATTTAGAAACTAATTCAGTATCTATACCTGGATTTGAAATAATAACAGATGATGGCACATATTATAATTTAAAACATGATGCTCATTTTTATTTTACTGTTCCAATACATACAGGTAACTGTAGTTCTTCTTTGTTTTATTCAAATACATTTGGTAAAAGAAAAGAACAAATACCTTTAAAAATAGGTAGATTTTACTTTCATGTTAAACCTATTCATAAGTATTATGAAAAGTTAAATCAAAACAATAACTTAGTATGTATTGAAGGTAAAGGAAAAGTAAATAAAAATAGTAAAATAACCCTTTTCTTTTAAATAATATTGTGTTATAATAACTTTAAATTGGAGAAAGATTATGTTATTACCAATGATTGCACCTATTTTGGGCAAAGTAATTGACAGGATTATACCTGACAAAGCTGGTCAAGCAAAGGCTCAAGCAGAACTAAATAAAGCACTTGTAACACACTCAGCAGATATAGAAAAAGCTGCTGCATCTGTGGTAGTTGCTGAAGCTAAAGGTGAAGGTTGGTTACAACGTAATTGGAGACCATTAACAATGGTATCTTTTTTAATACTTTTGTTTATGTATTGGTTTGGAATACACCCTGAGAATTTATCAGATGCAGTTATTATGAAACTGTTTGATTTATTACAGATTGGTATTGGTGGCTATATTATAAGCAGAGGTGCTGAGAAAGGTATTAAAACATGGAAGGAGAAATAATATGAAACAATGGACAAAACCTGTTGCAACAGAAATTTCTGTAGGTTTAGAAATTAATTCGTATGCTTGTGCTGAAAAGTAATAGCATTATTTTTTTGGTATAAGCCATATGCTTTAAAAGGTGTGGCTTAAACCTAGTTAATAAAAACATTATTGCCTATTAAGGGATAATAAACTAAAAGGAGAAATACTATGATGTTATTGGACAACATGTTCTATAATCATTTTGATTTAATGAGACCAAAAGTAATGGTCGTATCTGAAAAGATGTATCAGGAAGCTCAACAAAAAAAATTACAAGCTAGATTAGATTATCTTGAAGAACAAAAAGAGCATTATGAAAATGAGATAAAAGAAGTTAAAGAAGAAATGACTTCTTTATCTATTGAAGATAAATCCAAGTAAATAAAAAACCCCTAGCTAACTTAATAACTAGGGGTATTTTTTTGTCCAATTTTCACAGTTGGCTATTTATATAATATACTTGTCCAATTATAATGTGCTTCTACGTCAAAGGCTATCTCAGCCATATGCATAAATATTTCCACAATAAATAAAAATATAATTATTCTACAGTAAGTTTTTACTCTCATTCTTTTCTTTGTAATTTAATATTGCAGCTTTGATTGCATCTTCAGCTAAAACTGAACAATGAATTTTAACTGGAGGTAAAGCTAAATGATTAGCTATCTCTGTGTTCTTTATCTTATTAGCTTCATCAATATTCTTACCTTTAACCCATTCAGTTATTAACGAGCTAGAAGCAATAGCTGAACCACATCCAAAAGTTTTAAACTTAGCATCCTCTATAACACCTTCATCACCTACTTTAATTTGTAGCTTCATAACGTCACCACAAGCAGGTGCTCCTACTAAACCTGTACCTACATCTTTATCTTCCTTGTCCATTGACCCTACGTTTCTTGGGTTTTCATAATGGTCTAATAATTTTTTACTATATGTCATACTCCAAAACTTTCTCCACAACCACAACTACTTGTTGCGTTGGGGTTTTTTAATTCTAAAAAACTACCAAATATTTCTTTCTTATATTCAATAGTCATTCCCATTAAATAAATTAAACTTGATTTATCAATCAATAAAGTAAAACCATCAAACTCTATAAAGTCATCACTGTCCTGTATGTAATTATCAAATGACCAGTCATATCTAAAACCTGCACAACCACCACCTTTAACTTCTAAACGAACATACTTCTTATTATTGTCTTGTGTTAATTTTTTTAAATGACTCTTAGCTGACTCAGTTAAATTAACTAAATTCATATCATCTTTATCCATGTATATATTAAACCTAGTGCAGCTCCTACAATAAACAACATCTTAATAGCACCTGAACCTCTGGCTAAGTCTGCTCTAAGTCCTGATATAATCTCTGTCTGTTTGTTAATTAATTCAAAAGCAACTTCTAGTTTATTGGCAACCTCTTTGTGTTGTTCTTCATTACGTGCTTCAAGTGCAGCTAGTCGTGCTTCTAATGAATCTCTACTGTTCATTATTTTTCTCCTATTTTTCTTATTCTTTTAAATAATTTTTCATCAATTTTTTTACCTAATAGTTTTTTATCTATTTCTCTTATCTTACCTAATGGAAAAGACACTCCTTTTTCATATAGTCCTGAATAAAAATTTTCTAAATCTGATTTACTTATCTCAGTGGGTATATGTTTATTTTCATTTATAGCTTCTAAAGTTACTACTAAAGAATCACCAGGTATTTTTAACCTTTTTAATGCTCTCTTAATATCTCCATCACTATAACCCAAATCTTTATAAGCATTAATATACATTCTTAATTCTTGTTCTAATTTTAGTTTAGTTTTTTCATCTGTTTTTTTAGCTTCAACAAAATCATTATCATTAATTTGGTTTAAAGCTATAGGTGTTTTTTCTCTTATTCTTTTTTTAATGTCAACATTAAATGGTAAGTCACCTTTCATAACTCTTGATAATGCTCTACCTCTATTCATATTTTTAAGTCTATAACCTATATTGTAAGGCACACTGGAATCAATATCTATTCTTCTAGTTTTAACACCTAACAAAGCACCATAGTCAGCTTCACCTGGAATACCTTTTGTTCTCTCAGAAAATAAAGTATAAGAAGGATAACCTTTATCAGCTAGTTCTTTATCTTTTGCTGCAAGTTCTAATTCATATTGTTTTCTTTTTCTATAAAAATCTAAAGCTGCAGGTTCTAATGTGTCCCCTATAAATTTAGTAGCAACCTCACCAAATGGTTTATCTTGTTTAAGACCTGTTGCTGCATCTAATAAAGCATCTGTAGCTAATGACGTTCCAATAAAAGGACCTAATACACTATCAAAAAGTGCATTACCTACTTTAAATAATTCAGGTTGTAATGTTTTATCTATATCTCCTGAAAGAAATTGTTCACTTATTTTAGGGTCAAAGAACATTCTATGAGTTGCCTTTGCTGCAGTCTTAGGAAAAGCAAAAGGGTCAAGACTTGCCATTGACAATGTATCATATACTTCCTTTCCACCAACTTTCTTTTTATCTAAATATATTTGAGGTGCAAAGTATTCCCAATCTGGTCCAATAGTTTTTAATGCTTCTTCTTCTTTATCTGATATACCTAAAAACATTTTAGATTGTTCTTTTAAGTAATCTGCACCTAGACCTGCTGCAGTCATACCTGCTAATCTTTTAGCTGCTGCAGCACTTAATGTAGCATTACCACTCAATGCATCTTTAACTGTATATTTAACTAAATTTTTAGCCACTCTTGCAGATTCAGCAGCAAATGTAGCAAAGTCACCTATAGGCATATATCTTAAACTTTTAATAAATGCAGGAGCTATTTTATAGTTAGGCATTAAGTCTCTTGTTCTTTGAGCTGCCATACTTTCAAGAGCATCATCTGCTAAATCAGGAAATGCTTCTTTTAAATATTTCTTAGTTCCCTCAAAGTGCATTATTTTAAACACATCATCTTCAAGTTGGTACACATCAATAACTTTATCTATCGCTTTTTTTGCAGCTTTACCTAAAGGCTTTGTTGTATACTTAGTTATATTCTGAGGAACTTTTTTATATAAATTATCTATAATATTTTTTTTAACTTCAGGTGTATTTAAAGTTATATCTTTTAAATTTTTTCTTATTGTTTCAGATGCAATATCTGTACCAGTTATACCTAAAGATTTATATTTATTAAATTGTTGTGCAAGTTCTTTATTATTTAATCCAAATAATTTATCTACTACAAATTTAGATGCATCAAAAGCACCACCATTAATAGGAGACATACCATTACTTGTCATAAATACTACGTTACCTAAAACATTTCTTGCATGAGTAATAGGATTAAATACAGTGACAGCTATTTGTGAACCTGTTTTTAATGGAATCCAAGCATATTTAAAGAAAGAACTACTTGCAGGATTCATTCCATCTATGCCCTCTCTTAAAGTTTTAGCATAACTAGGGTCAATATATAAATCACTTAATGGATTTTTAACTGCATCTTTTCTAACTACCCCACCACCAAATACTTTACTTAATCTTTCATCTACTATATTCTCAGCTTTAACAAAAGCATCAGGAACATTAGTTATGTCTTGACCTTTAGCTTTAGCTATATTAACTGCAGCTCCACTATTTAACATGTCTTTTTTTAATTCTTCTAAAAAATTTACTTCAGCTTTATAAGCAGCTAATTTTTTATAAGAGTTTACATAATTAAAAGTAGGGTCTTTTATCTCACCTAAAAAAGCTTTAACAGGGTCAGGTATAAGCTGTCTTTTTTTCAATGCTCCTGTTGTACCTTGTCCACCCTTATTTTTATTAGCGAGGTCAAGTAAAAAATTACCAGTTTCTTCAGGACTTAAATTTTGAACACTATTCTTTAATGCATTAAAAGCTTGATTAGGTTCTAAACCAATATCATCCACTAAATAGTTTGTCATTTTTTTTAGACCTTCATCTGTTATCTGGTCAAGTCTACCCATTGAAATATTTTTTTCATTTCTTCTGATAGCATCTGACATATCTCTTAAATATTGAGGGTCTTCAAAAGCTTGATAACTTTTAGTTAAATAAGTATTTAAATTATTGTCTACTGTAGTTGCAAGTTGTCCAGATAATCTTTCGTTCTTTGTAAAAAATGTAGACAACTCATCTATATTATTTCTCATTTCAGTAACAACTTCTTTAACATCAGTAGGTATATTTTCTAATGCAACTGTATCACCCTGAAGAGCATCATTAACAAGTTGAACTTGAGCAGGGTCTTTCATTTTGTTCTTTTTCATTACCTTAGACAATTTTTTAGCATCAGCAGTTGCTTCTTTAAAAGCATTACTTACTGCTGCATCTGAACCTAAAAATAATTCTTGAGCTTTATCTGACATACCTCTTGTAGAAGAAAATAATTGGTCAAATTTTCTACCTAAAGGTTTAACTTTATTATATCCTTTTATTAAACCTGCTATACCACCCACTGCTGTAACTTCAAAACCTAAATTATTTACAAAGGCATTAAGTCGTTGTTGTAACCTTGTATCTTCAGGGTTAACACTAAGACCTTCTAATATTTGTGTTGATTCAGGGAATTGTTCTCGTAAGGTATTTACTATATTTTCTGAGGGGTCTTCAGCTATTGTAGCTGCTGCTGCACCAGTTGTTAGAAAACCTGCTACCTTTGTAGCTTTACGACCTTTAGCACCTAATAGATTTGATGCTTGTTTTAGACCTGAGTTTAGAAACCTATTACTTTTAGCTAATGTATGTGCTCCTCTTGTTGCTTTAAGTATACCTGTTGCAGGTACAAAATAAGAAGCAATATTACCTATAGCTCCTTCAGCAGTTCCATATACACCATCACCATGATAAGGGTCAAACAACTCATCTGAAAATTCTTTTACACTTTCAGGTACATATTGACCTACTGCATCAGCTACTACTGAAAAATTATCTGAAATCTTCTTAGTTAAATTAGGTGCTACATCTGCAGAAAAACTTGCAATATCTCTACCAGCTTCACCAAATGCTCTACCTGCTACTCTTATAGGTGCATCAATAATACCTAAACCAGTTATCTCTGCAGCTTTATCTTTTTCTTCTTGAGTTAAACCTGAGTATTCATTATAAGTTTCTTTAAACTCAACAGGGTCAAAACCTTGTTCTTCAATAAGTTGTTTAGCTTTAACAGAATCTAAAGCTCCCTTACTCTGCAAGTCTTCAATTTTTTTTGCAGTTTCTCTGAATGATTGTGAGTCAATACTAATTGCCATTGCACTATTCTATCTCGTCTAATATTTGTGATACAGTTTTTTGTTCTTCAGTTGCAGGAATTAATCCACCTTTTTGTTTACTTATAGTATCTGGAGAACGTACACCTAACATATCAATCTCATCAATTAATAAACTATTATATACTGTTTCTTTATCTGTACCTCTTAACTGTCCTTGTTTGTTCATTTGTTTAAGTTTTTCTAATGCATTTAGTGCAGCAATTTTAGTTATCTGTGTTATATTCTTTTTACCTTGATTCGTTAGTAATGTAGAGTCAAAATCTAAATTTTTAATACCAGTTGCATCTAATCTACCTTTAACTATATCAGTAACTCTTTTAACATCACCAACAATACTTAAACCTAAATCACCTGCTTTTTGAATAGCAGCTTTATAATCAGCATCAGTTTTAAGAATCTCAAGAACATCTTTATCAGTTGAACTTTCAGCAGTAATCTGTTTTAGTGTTTCATCTATTTTTTCTTTTCTAGCTTTTCTATCTACATCTTTAAATTCTTTAGCAGCTTCCATAAATCCTGGAGCAGCTTTAGAAGCAGCAGAACCCACTGCAGCTAATGTACCTCTACTTGGGTCAGCAGCTAATATGTCTCCACCTAATTGTGCAAGTTGCATATAGGCTCTAAGTTTAGCTGCAGCTTTATCTTCTTCAATTTGTTTTTGTCTTTCTTCATCAGACATAACCATACCTAGTTCGTCTGCTCTTGTAGACCTAGCTTTGGCTCTTTCTAATAATTGTTTAATCTCATCACTTGTATAATCTGTGCCAAATGTAGTTATCTCAAAAGGTTCAGCTTCAATATTAATATCTGGTACTTGTCCACCAGGTTGTAACTTAACAACACCACCATCTTTAGATAATGTAGATATACCTTTTTCTTTCATGATGTCAGCTATCTCATTTATACTTTCGTTTATATTGTCTCTCTTATCATCTGATAACATTGCGTACAACATTTCCTTGTACATCTGATTTTGTTTTTTAGTTATCTTTGGTCTCTTACCTTTCTTCAATGGTTTAAATCCCATTTTCTCAACTGTATCTGGAGACTCTTTAGCTAATGCTTTTAAACCTTTATTCTCTTCAGGTATTGGTTTAAGTGGTCCACCTTCTTTAAATAAAGTTCTAGCTGCACCTGCTAAACCTAACGCACCAGTACCTAAACCTATAAGCTGTTGTCCTAATGAAGGTGTAGGTAATATTGATTGCTGAGTTTGTGTAGTTGTTGGTTGTAGTGGGAACCCACGAATGATAGATTGATATTGTTGTAGACTAGCTTCAGGGAATGTTTGTTCCTCTCTAAATTGTTGGAATCCTAAATCTAATGCTCTTTGTTGTTGTTGTCTATTTTGCTCACCAATACCTGCAAGTGCACCAAGTTCTTTAAATTGTACACCTGATTGTATTGGAGCAAACCCTGCCATTTGTTGACCTGCTTGAGCCTGTCTTTGTCTCAGATTAGCAAGACCTTGTTGTGCTTGTTGAAACGCAGCTTGTTGTCCTGTAGCTTGAATATCTGCTAATTGTTGTTGTAAGTTTCTATCAAACTCTGCTTGTTGTATTCCAGCTCGTGAACCACCAAATGCTCTAGCTGCCACTGCCTGTGCATCTAATTGTTGTCTTCTAACATCTGCATCTCTTTGTGCTTCTCTCTTTTGTATATCAACAACATTCTGCATAAATGGAGACATACGTTGTTGTATTGCACCTGCAGTATCTTCCATTGCACTAGCTGCAGTTAATCCTTTAGCTATATCAAATGTTGGTTCTTGTGAACCTACTAAACTAACAATACCTGCTTGAGCTGCTCTTTCTTCAGGAGTAAACTGGGCGATACGTGGACCAGGGTATACTGGATAACCTGTTGCTAGTCTTGCTTGTTCTTGAGCTTGAGCTTTCTCAAGTATGTCAGTAATAAATGGTCTGAGTTCAGGAGGAAACTCTGCTTTTTCTACAACTGTAGATGTAGCTGCAGGAGCTGGAGCAGATTTACTACCACCTCCACCATACTGTCTAAGACCTGTCTTACTATTTAATGTACCTGAACCACCAACTGACCTTAATAGTTTAGCTTCATATGAATTAATATGTGCAAGTTCAGTATCACCATCTTCACCTTGATTAGCAATATCACATGCAAGTCTATCTAGTAACCAAACTTTAAATTTAATTGGTAATACTTTTTCTATTAAAAAATTAAAAATGTGTTTCAAAAGTGACATAGCTTTCCTTATACTTTACATGTTTATTAAATATTTTTCTCCATCCTGGTCTACCCATGACTTCAACTCCAGTACAATCATTTTGTTTTGCATGTTCCATGATTGTTTTAATTCCTTCTCCTGCCCATTTATTCATATTTTTACCACCACATAATACAACAGTCATCATTGTTTTAGCAGGATATACAGATTTTTGTGTAACAATAATTGCTTCAATATCTTTTACAGTTTTAAATACAATGAATAAATCCATCATACCTTTTTCTAAAAGAAACTTTGTTGTGGCTACTGTGTGTCTACCACCTGAATAAGTTACTGATTTTTTAACTAAGGGTTCAATCTTGTCCCAAAATAATTCTACTCCTATGGGTTCAACAGGAACGACTTTCATTATTACTCCTATCCTATTTGGTTAATCTGTCTTTCTCTCCCCATAGATTTTTCTCTTACGTCAGCCATAAATTTATCTAACATGTCTGCACCTGCATTAGATGAACCATTACCTAAAGCTGATACAACATCAGCAGGTAACACATATTCATCTCTACTTAATAAAGCAGGTTGTTTATTTTCAATACTAAAAGGTATATCGTCTGACATGCCATCACCATCACCTTTTACCATACCTTCAAAATAAACCTGCCCTCCCCCCATGTCTGCAATTTTTTCTGCACCTTCTGTAATTGACTCTAGTGCATCTTCCAGACCACCACCATTCTTAGCACCTAGTATTGAACTTAAATTACCTGTCACTGCAGGTGAATAACTAGGGTCAGTAAATTGTAAAGGTGCTTGAGTTCCTTGCATTGCACCTACGATTCGTGAAGCAGACAAATCTCTATCTGCATATTGAGGGTTAAGATTTTGTAGTTTACCTGTTGAAAACTCTTGTTGAACTGTTTCAGCATCTTTAACTTCTTTTGGAATATTTTCTGATTGTA
>CETM01146294.1_pt1 | contig 10276 bp, 5 predicted proteins | sample 361451 | NCBI WGS metagenome assembly CETM01 (sample SAMEA2622690, study PRJEB7988) | marine metagenome | isolation source: saline water (ENVO:00002010), including
GGGCTTGAAGTGGTAGCGCAGCGGGTAGCGCACCCCGCCGAGCTGGAGTTCATTCGGATACTGTTCCTCGGTGACATCCTCGACACCGCGGGCCATCAATGCCTCGCGGTCGAACTTGAGGATGTCGGGATCCTGGGCCTCGGCCTTCTTCCGCCAGGCCTCGAAGCCCTTGCCGTTGATGATGTCGGCAGGCAGCCGCTGGTCGTAGAAATCGAACAGCGTCTCTTCGTCGACCAGAATATCGCGCTTGCGGGCACGATCCTCGAGATCCTCGACTTCCTCGATCAGCGAGCGGTTGTAGGCGAAGAAATCCGCCTTGGTGCGATACTCCCCTTCGACCAGGGCACGGCGAATCAAGAGTTCACGCGCCTCGGCCGGGGCGATCGGCCCATAGTGGATGCGGCGCCGATTGACGATGGGCAAGCCGAACAGGGTCACCTGCTCGAAGGCCACCACCTGGGCCCGCTTCATTTCCCAGTGGGGCTCGCTGTAGGTGCGCTTGACCAGATGACCGGCCAGCGGCTCGATCCACTGCGGTTCGATGCGTGCCACCTCGCGGGCGAACAGCTTGGACGTCTCGACCAGCTCGCCGGCCATGATCCACTTCGGCCGCTTGCGACCCAGGCCGGAACTCGGGTGAATCTGAAACTTGCGATTGCGGGCCCCAAGGTAGTCGCGGGTTTCGAGCAACTGGCCAATATTCGACAACAGGCCGGTCAACAGCGCCTGATGCATTGCGGTGGCATTCTCGCGGCGGCGCTTGGCTCGCGCTTCGTCGTCTTCCGGCAGCGGCGCCGGAGCCGGCACCTTGATGCCCATGTCGTTAAGCAGCTGACGCAGCTGGCGGAAGGTGTCGTGCCACTCTCGCAGGCGCAGATAGCTCAGGAAATGATCGCGGCACCAGCGCCGCAGCCGATTGCCGGAGAGCTCTTCGCGAGCCGCCTCGAAGCCGGCCCACAGGTTCAACCAGGCGACGAAGTCGGAGTCCTGATCCTTCCAGCGCGCATGGGCCTGGTCGGCCGCCTGACGCTTCTCCGCCGGGCGCTCGCGGGGATCCTGAATGGCCAACGCCGAGACCACGATCAAGGTCTCGCGCAGACAGCCCGACTCGGCGCCGGCCAGCACCATGCGGGCCAATCTCGGGTCGATGGGCAGGCGCGCCAGGCGGCGACCCAGCTCGCTCAGGCGATTGGCCTCGTCGACCGCCCCCAGCTCGAACAGCAGCCGGAAGCCGTCCTTGATGAAACGCGAATCCGGGGCATCGACGAACGGAAAGGCCTCGATCTCGCCAAGCTTCAGCGACAGCATCGACAGAATCACCGAGGCCAGATTGGTGCGCTGGATCTCGGGCTCGGTGAAGGCCGGCCGCGACAGGTAGTCGTCTTCGTCATAAAGGCGAATGCACACGCCCTCACTGATACGCCCGCAGCGGCCCTTGCGCTGGTCGGCGCTGGCCTGACTGACCGGCTCGATGGGCAGCCGCTGCACCTTGGCGCGATAGCTGTAGCGGCTGATGCGCACCAGGCCAGGGTCGATTACATAGCGTATGCCCGGCACCGTCAGCGAGGTCTCGGCGACGTTGGTCGAGAGCACGATGCGCCGCCCGGCATGAGACTGGAACACCCGGTTCTGCTCAGCGTTGGAGAGCCGGGCATAGAGCGGCAGCACCTCGGTGCCTCGCAGATCGGCACGGCGCAGGGTATCGGCGGTCTCACGGATCTCACGCTCGCCAGGCAAGAAGATCAGCACATCCCGCGGGCCATGCTGCCAGCGTTTCTCACGCTCGATGACCTCGATCTCCTCGACGGCCTGCAGGATGCCCTCCTGCAGGGTACGGTCCTCCTCATCGTCCTCTGAGCGCACCAGCGGGCGATAGCGCACCTCGACCGGGTAGGTGCGCCCGGAGACCTGCACCACCGGCGCCGGGGTGGCACTACCGTCCTGCTGCGGGCGACGCTCGTCGGCGAAATGCGAGGCGAAGCGATCCACGTCGATGGTCGCCGAGGTGATGATGATCTTGAGGTCCGGACGGCGCGCGGTCAGACGCTTGAGATAGCCCAGCAGGAAGTCGATGTTGAGGCTGCGCTCGTGGGCCTCGTCGATGATGATGGCGTCATAGCGAGAAAGGTCCGGATCATGCTGAGTCTCGGCCAGCAGAATGCCGTCGGTCATCAGCTTGATCAGGGTGGCGTCGTTGGTCTGATCGGTGAAGCGCACCTGATAGCCGACCTGCTCGCCGAGCGTGACCTCGAGTTCCTCGGCCAGCCGCGTCGCCACCGAGCGTGCCGCCAGCCGCCGCGGCTGGGTGTGACCGATCAGGCCACGACGCCCCAGCCCCAGTTCCAGGCACAGCTTGGGAAGCTGGGTGGTCTTGCCGGAACCCGTCTCGCCTGCCACCACCACCACCTGATGCTCGCGAAGTGCCTCTAGGATGTCATCACGGTGCTCGACCACCGGCAGCTCGGCCGGATAGTTGAGCGCGACCGGCTGGGCACGCCGCTTGGCGAAGCGCTGCTGGGATTTCGCCAGTTGCTGCTCGATATTGGCGAGGCCGCGCTCAATCGGCTGGCCCTGCTTGGCCCGGCGCCTCAACCCAGCCAGACGTTTGCCCAGGCGACGGGCGTCGCTGAGCAGGCAGTCATCGAGCTGCTGCTGCAGGGCATTAAGACGAGTGGTATCGGCGGCAGTCGGGGCGCGGGTCGTTGTGGTGCTCAAGGCAACCTCATTGGCTAGAAGTCAGCGGCCCGCGACGGTAAGACCACCGCGGGCCAACCATTGTACCGCTCGCCCGGCGATGGTGCCTACTCACCCGCCCACTCGGCCCACTCGGCTTCTGGCCACCTCAGGCCAGAGTATCGCGAAGCTCGCGACGCAGCACCTTGCCGACGTTGGTCTTGGGTAGCTCATCGCGAAACTCGACGTAGCGCGGCACCTTGTAGGCAGAAAGCTGCGTGCGGCAGTAGGCGCGCAAGGTTTCGGCATCCAGGTCCGGGTTGCGGCTGACCACGAACAGCTTGATCGCCTCGCCGCTGTTTTCGTCCTCGACGCCCACCGCCGCCGCCTCGACCACATCCTGATGGCCGGTCACGATATCCTCGATCTCATTGGGGTACACATTGAAGCCGGAGACGATGATCATGTCCTTCTTGCGATCAACAATCCGAATGTAGCCGTCATCCTGCAGTACGGCGATATCGCCGGTGCGGATCCAGCCTTCGTCATCCAGGGTCTTGGCGGTTTCCTCTGCCAGATTCCAGTAGCCCTTCATGACCTGGGGGCCCTTGACGCAAAGCTCACCGGGCTCGCCCAGCGGCAAGACCTCGCCATCGGCATCGACAACCCGTACGGAGGTGCCGGCCACCGGCTTGCCGATACTGCCAAGCTGAATGGCATCAATCGGGTTGAAGGAGACGATCGGCGAGGTCTCGGTCATGCCGTAGCCTTCGGCGATGGCACAGCCGGTGAGGCTCTCCCAGCGTTCCGCGGCGACCCGGGTCAGCGCCATGCCGCCGGAGATGGTCAGCTTGAGCGACGAGAAGTCGAGCGCCTTGAAGTCCTCGCGCTGACACAGCGCATTGAAGAGGGTATTGAGGCCGATGAAGCCGGTGAAGCGGGTCTTCTCGAGCAGCTTGACGAAGCCGTCCAGGTCGCGTGGATTGGTGATCAACACCGAATGATTGCCGGTCTCGACCATGAACAGGCAGTTAACCGTAAACGTATAGATGTGATAGACCGGCAGCGGCGCGATGATGGTCTCGGCGCCCTCTTGAAGCGCCGGCCCAATGGCCGCCCGGGCCTGAAGCATGTTGGCGATCAGATTGCGATGAGTGAGCATGGTGCCCTTGGCGCGTCCGGTGGTCCCCCCGGTATATTGCAGGGCGGCGATGTCCTCTGGGCGGCGCGCCACGTCCTGGTAGTCGAGTCGCCGTCCCTGTGCCAGCGCCGAGCGAAAGCTGATCGCCGTAGGCAGCGCATAGTGCGGCACCAGTTTTTTGACGTACTTGACCACCGTGTTGATCAACAGCCGTTTGGCAACGCAGTGAAGGTCGCCAAGCTCGGTGACCAGCACATGGTCGATATCGGTCTTGTCGAGCACTCGCTCCAGCTTGTCGGCCATATTGGCCAGGATCAGGATCGCCTTGGCGCCCGAGTCCTTGAACTGATGGGCCATCTCTCGCTCGGTGTAGAGCGGGTTGGTGTTGACCACCACCAGACCGGCGCGCAGGGCGCCGAACACCGCCACCGGAAACTGCAGCAGGTTGGGGAGCTGGATGGCAATGCGGTCCCCAGGCTCCAGATCTGTCTTGTGCTGTAGCCAGGCGGCGAAGTCGCCCGACAACCGGTCCAGTTCGGCATAGGTCAAGGTCTGACCCATGCAGCTAAAGGCCGGCTTATCGGCGAAGCGCTCAACCGACCCCTGGAAGATATCCATCACCGAGGTGTAGTCATCGAGCCCCTCAAGGGCCGGGCCGGTGAGGGTCGCTGCACTGGCGTGCTCGCTCATGGGCAGATCTCCGCAATCGCGCCGACACGACCGACGCACTGATCATTGTAGATGGAAGACGGTTGATGAAAGACCGCCGCGTGGCAGCCGAACCAGTTTTCAAACGAACGATTGAAACAGGTGTTAAACATCAACCAGACGTTGCCACTCATGAAGCAATGACGCCATGCCACTTTCGTCATTGGTCTCGCCCATCATGCCCTGGTGCCCGCCCTTGATGGAGCTTGGGAACGCTGTTCCAAACGGCGCTAGACCAAGACGTCTGGCCAGCCTTTATTGGCCGGCATCTTCAGTCAGCCCCTTTAGTCAGTCGTTATAGTCAGGTTCTGGCAGGAAACGCGCCCGTATCTCACCGTCATGCCAGACCAGGAGCTCCCCGGGAACCATCCGCACCCAGTCCTCGTTATCGGTCAGAGGCTCGGTCGCCAGCACCGAAACCACATCATGTTCGGTGGTATGCTCGGCGAAGTTAACGTTCAACTCGGCATCCGACAGGTTGGCCTCACCGAAGGGGGCACGGCGTGTGATATGCGCAAGCTTGGTCGAACAAAAACTATAGAGGTGAACGCCGTCGGAAAGCAGCAGATTGAAAACGCCCTTACCGCGCAGGCGCTCGCAGCAGCGGTGTAGCAGCGCCCAAAGCGCCTGAGGCTCCTCGGGCGGCTCGGGAAAGTGACGGCGCAGCTCGCCCATCAAATAGCAGAAGGCATGCTCGCTGTCGGTGCTGCCAATCGGTCGACAGACGCCCAGTGGCAGATCCTGCCAACTCTCGAGCTGACCGTTATGGGCATAGCACCAGGGACGCCCCCACATTTCGCGTGTAAAGGGATGCGTGTTGGCCAGGCGCACCTGACCGACATTGGCCTGACGGATGTGGCTGATCACGATATGCGACTTGATGGGATAGTCACGGATCAGCCGGGCAATGGGAGAGTCCACCGAGGGGTGCGGGTCGCGAAACTCGCGATAACCGCCCTCTTCGTAGAAGGCGATGCCCCAACCGTCGCGGTGGGGCCCCGTGCCGCCTCCACGATGCAAAAACCCCGCGAAACTGAAGCAGATATCGGTGGGCACATTGGCGCTCATGCCGAGCAGTTCACACATGCGGATCCTCACTGCGACGCGACGACTCTGACTGAGCGGGCAAATGCCGCGACGTTTGCCCGCCTCGGCGCCTGCGAGCGCCAAGCCCCCAAAGCACCAGCAGCAAAACGACCGCAAGCGCCGCCCAGACAAGCCAGGACCGGGGCTGGTCTTCAAGATTCTGCACCAGCCGTTTGGCCTGACCGGGCAGCGCATTGATGGTCTCCACCACTCGGTCGGCGGCAGCGTCCTTGTCGATGGCATCTGCCTCGGACAGACTCGCCGCACCGCCCGGCGCCTCCGGCAGATCTCGGCTGATCAATTCGGCCCCGTCCAGGCGTGCCTCGTCGAGCAGGATACGGCCATCAGGATTGAGCAGCAGTCGCGGCAGCTTGAGTTCCCGCGACTCACCGTCCAGCTGCACCTGAGCGTCGATCTGCAGCGGCACACCGATATCGGCCGGCAGTTCGGGCAGCTTCACCCGCCAACGACGCTCACCCAAGGACTCGATAGGCAGCGCCTCCCCCTGCAGCGTGGCGCTTAAGCGCGTGTTGGCGGCATTGAGCGCCGGGTGCTCGGCCTCGAACCACACCTGGCCGTCTTCACGGCGGGCACTGATAGCGGGCAGCACATTGACTGCCTGAACACGCTGGCGATGGACGCCCTCGCCTTCGACATCGATGACCAGTCGCGCATTGCCGGTCAAGTTCGGGGCCGGCAACACACCACTGAAGCGCTTGGCGTCAGGAGTCGCCTGCGTCAGCGGACTGGCCGTCATGACCGTCCCATCGAGCGCCTGTAGCTCGACCGTGACTCGCATGTCATCAAGACGGCTGGCCTCCAGAGGCGCGCCGTCGTCCCTGGCGAGCCAGGCTTCCAGCGGCAGGTCGAAGCCCTGATAGAGGGTCGCGGGCAATTCAGTGGTATGCAGCACCAGCGGCGACACCACGCTGACGCGACTGTCCTGCGCCAGATCACCTTCGACCCGCCACTCGCCCTCTTCAGGTGAGGGCACGGTGATCAGATCGAAGCGCGGCTGGCGCTGCCAACTGGCACCAGCGGGCAGATTCTCGGGCGTGTAGCGACGGCCATCGGGACCAACGAGCACCGAGGGGGCAGTATCCGGCTCGTGGAACAGCAGTGCCGAGAAGGTCTCCACCTCCGGATCGATGGGGAAGCGGTTGTCGCTGAGCGGCACCTGATCGGTCGGAAAGATACGCTCGAAGATATCGAGAAAGCCGCGCAGCAGGTCTTCGGGGCTCTGGGCGAGAGCGGCAAGCCCCTGGCTCGCCTGGGCGAGACGCTCGACCAGCGCCAGGTCAGCCTGTGGCGAAAAGGCAATGGCATGGATGGTGACGCCTCGCTCGGCAAGTGCAGGGGCGAGTTCATCGAGCAGCGTCTGGCGCGAGCGAGCATCTCGAATAGACTTATTGCCACCGGCCGGGTCCAGGTCAATGACGCCGTCGGTGAGCAGTATCAGATGTCGCTCACCGCCTGACTCCTCGCTGGCCTGACGGATCGCCGCCTCGATATCGGTGTACTGCTGATAATCGACCAGCCGAGGCGCCAGGGCGCGTGCCTGCTCGCGCCAGCGGCGATCTACCGGGCCAACGGGAAGCGGGTTCTCGACACGTTCGCCGAAGGTCCAGAGCCCACCGCGAGAGCCCGCAGGCAGCAGCGAGGCCAACAGCTCCAGGGCGCTGGCGCTCAAGCGCTCGGGGTCGTTGTCTCGCATGCTGCCGGATACATCGAAGATCACCCGCACGTCTGCTGTGGCGTCTGCCTGCGCCTGATGCTTGTCGTCCTTTGATTCGACGTCCTCTGTCACCTGCTGGGCAAAAACGGTGGTCGACCACAGCAGACAACCCAGCACGGCACCGAACATGACGCGCATAGGTACTTCCCCTTAACCGATGACCGGCTCCTGGCGTTCATGGCTTGATGCTTCCGGCCGTTCGGCAGCACGCGCCTTGGGTGCCGGTGGACGGCGCAACAGTTTCCAGACGCCGAGACCCAGCAAGGCACCCAGTACGGCCCCTACGACCAGCAGCAGCGAAGCCCCGGCCATGGCTCCCCCCTTCCCTTGCAGAACGGCGACCGCGGCCACGACCACTGCCGGCGCGATGCCGGAGTGGGCCTCGGCCTGATCCAGCGTCGTCAGTGAGTAACTGGCCGGCATCCAGATGATACCGGCCACCAGCCCGGTGGTGACCCAACGGGGCAGCCGGGGCAGGAAGCGAATTCCCAGGTGGCCAGTCACCAGCACAACCAGCGACAATAGGCCATAGATCAGCCACAGTTGTGGCAGCGAATTAGACAACAGCATCGTTTCTCTCCAGGCGCACGCCCCTTGGCGCACGCTTCTTCTGTTAATTGCACATATGGTACACCGCACCTAATGAAAGCACAGCCGTATGCCTCGCCCATCGACCGTTTCCACCGCCCGGAGGACCCCGACTGGCACTGGCTGGAAAACCGCAACGACACCTCCGTCGGCGACTTCCTCGACGCCGCCAACGCCGAAAGCAGCGCTTGGTTCGCGCCACTGGAGTCGGAGGTCGAAGCGCTCTATCAGGGCCACCTGGCCCGCCGAGAACTGGCCGTCACCGGCCTGCCGGCGCCGTTGGACCACTATACCTACTGGAGCGAAACCGCCGCCGATGCCGACTACCCGCGCTGGTGGCGCCACCCGCTCGACGCGCCATCCCAGCGGGAATGCTTCCTCGATGTTGGGGAGCGTGCCGCCTCACTGGACTTCCTCGAGGTCGGCGACATGGCCCTGTCGCCCAACGAAGCCTGGCTGGCCTGGACCGAAGACACCAGTGGCGACGAGATGTTCAGCCTCTATCTGAAGTCACTGCCCGACGGGGAACCTCAGCTATTGCTCGAAGGCATTGGCCCCGAGCTGTGCTGGGCAGAGGACGATCGCACGCTGCTGTTTACCCGCTATGATGACATTCAGCGCCCGGAGAGCATATGGCGGCTGGATACGGCAGCGCCTGACCAGGAAGCCCAGTTGATACTACGCGAGGACGATCCTGAGTTCTGGCTGGGCATCGGCAAGACGCGTTCGCGCACCTGGCTCGTGCTGGAGAGTGCTTCCAAGGACACCAGCGAATGCTATCTGCTGCCGGCCCTGGAGCCGGATCACGCGCCACAGTGTTTCCGAGCACGAGAAGCCGGCGTCGAATACGCGATCGAGCATCGCCCCGGCCATTTTTACGTCCTGAACAACCGCGAGGCGCCGCATTTCCGATTGGACGTGTGCCCGGAGAACGACTGCGATAGCTGGCAGCCACTGATTGCCCACCGCGATGATCAGACCCTCGAGGGAATCGACGCCTTCGACTGGGGGCTGGTAATCACTGAGCGCGATCACGACAAGGCGCAGGTATATCTTCGCGTGCTCGAGTTGGATGCCTCGCACAGTATCCAGCGCGACGAGCGCCTGCCGCTGCCCGAAGAACCCTGCAGCCTGGCCCTGGGGGATACGCCGCATTTTGGCGAACGGCGGCTACTGCTGCGCGAGGAGTCCTTCACCCTGCCGATTCGCTGGCTCAGCCACGACCTGGATACCGGAGAACGCAAGTTGCTCAAGCAGCAGCCGGTGCATGGCAGCCTGCTCCCGTCGCAGCTCACCTGTCAGCGAGTATGGGCCGAAGCCCACGATGGCGAACGGGTCCCGGTCTCCATCGTTGCCCGCGCCGACCGTCTCGGACAGGCACCGATGCCGACCCTGTTGTACGGTTACGGCGCCTACGGTGAAGTCCTCGATCCCTGGTTCTCGGTCGCCCGGCTCGAGCTTTTGGAACGGGGCATCGCCTTCGCCGTTGCGCATGTTCGCGGTGGCGGCGACCGAGGCGAACCCTGGTATCTGGCCGGTAAGCTCGAACACAAGGAAAACAGCTTCCGCGATTTCCTGGCCGCCCGTGACCGGCTGGTCGAGATGGGGCTGAGCGAGGCAGATAGGGTCGTCGCCTATGGAGCCAGTGCCGGCGGGCTGCTGGTAGGGGCAAGCCTCAATCTTGATCCCAAAGCCTTCTGCGCCGCCGTGCTCGATGTGCCCTTCGTGGATGTGCTTCGCACCATGGAAAACCCGGACCTCCCTTTGACCATCGCCGAGTACACGGAATGGGGTAATCCGGGAGACCCGGCGGTACGCCAGCGCCTCAAAGGCTATTCACCGCTGGACAATCTCCAGGCGCAGCCCTATCCAAGCGTTTTCCTGCAAGGCAGTTGGCATGATGCTCGGGTGCCCTATTGGGAGCCCGCCAAGCTCTATGCCCGTCTGCGGGAACTGGATAGCGCCCGTGGCCCCATCATCTTGCGCACCGACATGGGAGCTGGCCACGGCGGTGCTTCCGGTCGCTTCAAGGCCTGGCATGATAACGCCCGCCAGGATGCTTATGTTCTCTGGGCCCTAGGGCTGGCCGAACAGGCCTGACAGTTGCTCCGCTCGTGACAAGGCCTCGTCCGGCTTGCGCTGGACGAGGCCTTTTTGACACTAACCGCTCTACGCTAACGGTACAGTGGGCGAAAACGGCCTAGCGCGATCAACCACCTGCACCGGAACCCGTACCGCCGGCACCGCCGCCGTTACCTCCGCTGCCGCCGTTACCGCCGGCACCGCTGCCACCACCGCCACTGCCACCACCGGAACCACCGCCGCCGCCGCCGGAACCACCACCA
>CETM01101851.1_pt1 | contig 10267 bp, 7 predicted proteins | sample 361451 | NCBI WGS metagenome assembly CETM01 (sample SAMEA2622690, study PRJEB7988) | marine metagenome | isolation source: saline water (ENVO:00002010), including
AGTAATTAACCCAGATGATCCAAATAAATTAGCAGAGTCAATAGTAAAACTGTATGAAGAGAAAGAGCTAAGATCAAAACTAGGCGAGAATGCTAGAAAAAGAGTAGAAAAGAAGTTCAATTGGAAAAATAATGTCAGTGAAATGATTAAAGTTTATAAAAGTTACAATTAAACCATGAGATCAAACAAAAAATTAACATCCTCACTTCTTTTGTTGTTAACTATTGGATGTGAAAGCAGTAGCTCAATTCAAGGCGAATATATAGATCCACATATTATTTTTTCATCAAGAAGATGGTGGAACTATGATATTTTCATAGCAGATATCTACTCTGGGAATATGACACAGCTAACCAAAAATAAATGGATTGATTTTAATCCTTCAATCTCGCACGATGCAAAGAAACTCTTATTTGTATCTGATAGAGATGGAAATCGAGATATTTATAGTGCTGATTTACAATGGCTTGATGGTTATACACAGTGGAGAGGTAATAATTTAAAAAACTTAACTGATTCTAAAGAAAATGATTGGACACCAGTTTTTTCGCCTGTAGAAAATAAAATCGCATTTTCAACCTATTTTCCTGAAAATGATAATTATGATATTTTTATAATGAATGATGATGGAACTAGTAAAGAAAATTTAACAAATTCTGTAGGTTATGAAAAGTTTCCTCAATTTTCTCCTGATGGAACTTTTTTAATTTATCAAGGGTGGCAAAGAGGAAAAATGGAAATCTTTTTCCTAGGTCTATTAGATAGAAATAATATTAATATTACTCGGAATGTGGAATCTGATGATATTCTTTCTCATGGAAACTCATTTTCTCCAGATGGACAATCAATTGTGTTTACTTCCGAAAGGGATGGAAATCGAAATATTTATTTAATGAATATTGATGGATCTGAAATTCAGCAATTAACATTTCATGAATTTGATGATTATGAACCCACATTTTCTCCAGATGGAAAATCTATTGTTTTTACATCTGAAAGAGATGGGAATAAAGAGATTTACATTATTTTTCCTGAATCTAAAAATTTTGATAATCTTACTAATAACCCTGGAGATGATTGGAACCCAAGATTTTATCCAGATAATCAGAAAATTGTATTTCAATCTACTAGAGATGGTAATTGGGAAATATATATGATGAATTTAAAGGGTAATGGACAAACCAATTTAACTAATCATCCCTCTACAGATTATTCTTTTGTAGTTCTTCCACTAACTAATCCATAAATAAGAGCTAATGATTTATGCATGTGTTTATTATAACACAATATTTTCCTCCTGAGATTGGTGCATCTGCCACTCGATGGGGTGACTATACTGAGATTTTAATTAAGCAAAATCATAGAGTTACAATATTATGCGAATCACCCCATTATCCTAATTCATCCTATTTTTCAGGATATAAAAACTTGTGGTGTAGTATTGAAAAGAAATCTAAAAACTTAACAATTATTAGGTCAAAAGCTTTTGCTAGTGATAGAAAAACATTCTATAAAAAATTAATGCATTATTTTGTTTTTATGATAAGCTCAACAATAAACTCTCGGAAAGTAAAAAACTATGATTTACTTATAATCTCTTCACCTCCGTTATTTACTGGTGTTATTGGACTATTTATAAAAAAATTCTATAGGAGCGACTTTTGGTTGGATATTAGGGATCTTTGGCCTGAATCTGCACTTGAATTAGGCCAAATAAAAAAAGGGATTTTATATAAATTAGGTAAAAAATTAGAATCAAAAATTTACCAATCTGCAAAGGGTTTTATTTTTCCGGTTCCCGGATTTAAATTTTATTTAAAAGATTTCTCAAATAAAATCTCAAAAAAACCAATGATTGAATTGATGAATGGTGTCAGTGAAGATTTCATAAAAAAATCTCAAAAAATAAATATTTCTAATGATCAAAAATTTACAGTTTTGTATAGCGGGAATATGGGTCTAGCGCAAGATCTAAATACAATAATTAAAGCTGCTGAATATCTAAAGGATTATAATATTGATTTTAGACTCATTGGAGAAGGTGTTTGCAAGTCCGAAATAGAAATGCTTGCTAAACCCTACAAGGAAAAAATTCACTTTCACCGCTCGCTAGTTAGGGAAGATTTAATTAAATGGATAAAAAAATCATCTGTATGTTTAGTGCCTCTAAAAAATAAAAAATTATTTAATTCAGCTCTTCCTTCTAAAATGTTTGAATATATGGCATGCGCAAAACCTATAATTGTAGGTGTTAATGGAGAAGCAAAAAAAATAGTTAACTCTTCAGGGGCAGGGATAGCAATTGAACCTGAAGACCCTATTATGTTATCTAAGGCAATATTAACTTATTTCAATAATAAAGAAAAATGTAAAACTGATGGACAAAATGGAATGACTTATATCACAAAAAAACTTTCCAAAGAAATGCTAATTTCTAACTTGATTAATCATTTTAAAAAGTGACAAAAAATCTATATCATATTATTTTACTAGCTACTTTATTAATTTCTGATTTTTTCTCAGGGGCACTTGCTTTTTGGCTAACCTTAATGAATCAGAGTAAATTTAATTTTGAATTAATTTTATTATTATTGTCTATACAATGCTGTTGGTCAACGATATTCTTTTTTGCCAATTTATATAATACGCGCGCAACTTTGTCAAGATTTGATGAAATTATAAGATTAGTCCCAATTATCTATAGCTTCATAGTGATTTTTATTACTTTGCATGTTTTTGGAACAATTAGATTTACAATTGACTATCGAGAGGTTTTAACATATGGTTTGGTTTTTTCAGCATTGTTAATAGCGAATCGTTTTGTAATTCATACTATTCAAAAGTTTTTCTTAAATAAAAAAATAGGTCTAAATAATGCTTTAATTCTTGGTTTCAACCCAAGAGGAGCAGCAATATTTAAAAGTCTTCAAAATGAATCATATCATGGATTAAATGTCAAAGGTTTTATCCGGGCAAATGATGACCCAATTAATTTTAATTCCAATGATTTAAAAATAAACAAACTAGGTAATGAAAATGAAATTGAAAGTATTATAAAATCTGAAAAAATAGAAGATGTAATTATTGCTTTAGATCGACCGACTCCTGAAAGAATAATGAGTTCAATAGTAAGTATTAATGGAGCACCCTTATCAATTAAAATTCTACCTGACATGTATGAAGTTGTTACCGGGCTTGCGAGAACCACTCAGCTCCTAGGAGTACCTTTGATCGATATCAATTTTAATTTAGATACTTTCTATTCTAGAGTATTAAAAAGAATTTTTGATGTGATTTTATCAATAGTTGCAATTTTAATATGTTTGCCAATATGGATATTTGTCTCTATTTTGATTAAGATAGATTCATATGGACCAATTTTATATTATCAATCTAGATCTGGTAAAAATGGTAAACTTTTTAATATCATTAAATTCAGATCTATGATTTCTAATGCAGAATCTGATACTGGACCTGTATGGGCTGGCAAGGAAGATTCTAGAACTACTCGTTTTGGAAAGTTATTGCGAAGATTTCATATTGATGAGACGCCCCAATTAATTAATATCTTAAAAGGAGATATGTCAATTATTGGCCCTAGACCAGAACGCCCATTTTTTGTTGAAAAATTAAAAGATACCTATCCATTTTACAACCGACGTTTAAAAATTCGCCCAGGTGTATCAGGATGGGCACAAATCAATCAACCTTTTGATACCACCGTCAAGGACGTTCATCAAAAATTAAAATATGATTTTTACTATATTGAAAATTTAAGCTTAAGATTAGACATTCATATTATTTTTAGAACTATTTGGGTTGTTTTGAGAGGACATTCAAAATAGAGATTTTTACGTTTATTTGTAAATTATAAAGCAATTAGACTAAATTCATTAAATATTCGAGGTAAGAATTTTAATAATTCGTATTAGTTCATGAGTATACGCAGGAAAAATATTTGGCTATTTTTACTAGTTGACTCTTTTGTTATTTCTTTAAGTCTAATTGGTGCCTATTTATTAAGATTTGATTTTTTTATTCCGAAAGAAATTATTCCTAATGCATACTATTTTTTAGTTGTCTTACTTTTTTCAAAGTTATCAGCAAATGTAGTTTTTAATGTCTATAGTGGATTATGGAGATATACTAGTGTTACTGATTTATTAAATATAGTTAAGGCCAGCTCTGCTGGTACCATACTTTCTGCAGCTCTGGCTTTAATGGTTTTGGGATTTTTTGCAATCCCGCGAAGTATTTTCATCATAGATTATATTTTAAGCACTATTGGATTTGTTTCAACTAGGGCATCTGTACGGATTTATTCAAATTATTTTATAAAAAAACAAAAAAAAACAAATCAAATTAATAGTGAAAATAAAACTAGACTATTGCTTCTAGGTGCAGGATGGAGTGCAGAAAAGATAGTAAGAGATATATTAGAAAATCCATCTACGCCTTACCAAATTATTGGATTACTTGATGATGATAAATCTAAATCTAATACAACCATTCATGGTATACCTATCTATGGAAATATTGAAACAATTCACACCTTTAATATCCCATTTGATGAAATAATTATTTGTACTCCAAATGCATCAAGCTCAGTAATGCGTAATATTGTAGACCATTGCAAAGCAGTAAAAAAACCTTATCGTACTATTCCTACTATGTCGGAGCTTATTGATAAAAAAGTATCACTAAATGCCGTGAGAGATGTTTCGATTATGGATCTACTTGGAAGGCAAGAGGTGAATTTAAATCGTTCAGAAATTTCAAAATATATTTTTGGCAAGAAAGTGCTTGTTACAGGAGCGGGAGGGTCTATTGGTTCTGAATTAGTAAAACAATGCCTAGGTTTTGATCCAGATTTATTAATTCTTTTTGATCAAAGCGAAAATAATCTTTTTCATGTCGAAAATATGTGCAAAAAATTTGATAACAATATAGGTGTTCAGCCAATTTTAGGAGATATTAGAGACAAAACTATTTTGAGTGCAGTATTTAGCTCATTTAAACCTGATGTGGTTTTACATGCGGCGGCCTATAAACATGTTCCAATGCAAGAACTAAATCCCTGGGAGGCTGTGCAAACTAATGTTCAAGGAACAGTCAATCTTGTGGATTGCGCTGAAATTTATGATGTAGAAAGATTTGTTTTAGTATCTACAGATAAAGCAGTTAACCCTACAAATGTAATGGGGGCAACAAAACGTGTTGCTGAACAAGTTATCCAAGCTAGAAGTATTGATACAAAAGTAAAATATATGGCTGTTCGATTTGGTAATGTTATTGGAAGCTCTGGTAGCGTGATTCCAACATTTCAAAATCAAATAAAAAATGGCGGCCCTATAACGATAACTGATCCAAATATAAAAAGATATTTTATGTCTATTCCAGAAGCTGCACAGCTAATACTTCAAGCCGGTTCGATTGGTGCCGGGGGTGAAATTTTTGTCTTAGATATGGGTGAACCTGTATTAATAAATGATATAGCTGTTGAATTAATAAAATTATCTGGATTTACGCCTAATGTTGACATACCTATTGAATATATTGGTTTAAGGCCTGGAGAAAAAATGTACGAAGAATTAATGATTAAAGGTGAAAATATAACGGATTCTCCTCATCAAAAAATTATGATCTTAAAAAATGAAGTAAAGCACGGTTGGAATAAAATGCTCGCTGAGTCTGAAAGAATTATTGAAAAATCAAAATCCTATGATTCCGAAATGATTAAAAAATCATTGACTAAATTAGTCCCTGAATATACCCCTGATAATACTGATTTAGATAATTATGATTTTATCAGAGTGAAAAATAAAAATTTATAAAAAAATTTCAATTACTTCTCAATCAAAATACATTTTACTTTATTTTTCTCTCTTACCGTTTGTTTTATCACAATCACTTGAAATTGGAAGTCATTTTTTATCAAATAAAAGCCAACCATTTTGGCTGGTTTCAAATAATCATGATATTTATCAAAATGGATCTGTAATTAATTTTGAATATAGCAACAATAGGAAATTTCTAGATTATGGATTAAATATAGCTTTGCCAATTGATTCACCAGAAATGATATTCTTTAATAATGCGCACATTGCATTTACAAAGAATAACTTATTTTTTAGTATTGGCCGAAAAAAATTTGATAATGAAAATTTTACTTTGTCGACTGGTTCAATGATTGAAAGTTTAAATGCTCTTCCAATCCCAAAAGTTTCATTTGGAATCGATGAGTATCATGAAATTGAAATTGGAACAATTAAATTTTTTTTGAATGGAGATTTTGCGCATGGATGGCTTGATAAAGGACAGTATATCAAGGCTCCCTTTTTGCATGAAAAATCAATTTACATAAAAAAGAATTTTTTCGATGATTATTCATTCAGTTTAGGCCTAGTTCATAAGGTTATTTGGGGCGGAGAAACAAAATCCCATGGAATTCAATCTAGTAAATTTATAGATTATACTAGAGTTGTTTTTGCAAGACCCGGATCAAAAAATAGCATTGAACAAGAAAAAGAAAATGCTCTAGGTAATCATCTGGGTATATGGGATTTTTCAATTGAAAAAGAATTTAATAGCAAATTAATAAGAATTTTTCTTGAGCATCCCTTTGAAGATGAAAGTAGCGCCAGATGGATATTAAACGAGTATGATGGAAGGTATGGTATTAGTGTTGTTGAAAAAAATTCAAATATATTATCACATTTTGTTTATGAATACATAAATACAATGGATCAAAGTGGCAGTGAGGGAGCATCAGATTCAACTTATGGTTGGGATAATTATTATAATCATTACATATATCAATCTGGCTGGACCTATAATAATAAAGTTTTAGGTAATCCTTTGTTTACTTTGGGATCAAACAAAGGAAGATATAGTGATAATAATTATATAATTAATAATAGAATAAGAGCTCATCATATAGGTTTAGCCGGATCAGTTTCAAATTCAATTAATTTTAGAATGCTATTAACTTATTCGGAAAATTTTGGAATTTTCCCAGACGAAGATTATTATAACTCTATAAATGAAACTTATATTTTTGATGGAGGGTTAATCCAAAGATCTGCTTTAATTGAATTTACATATAGTAGATTTTGGAGAAATTTGAATCTAACAATAGCATATGGATTGGATAGTGGAGAATTACTTACTAAAACTGATAGTTTTGTGATAAAAATTGATTATAAATTCAAACTCTGATTCATTGAGTATTAAATTGAAAAACAAAATTATTTTTATAAATATATTTAAAAACCTTAAGAGGAAAAATTAATGAAAACCCTTTCAGGAGGAATGTTTTTCCTAGAGAAAATTTTAATCTAAATGCACCTTTTAAGGTGCATTTTTAATTTATAGAGGAATGTAAATGACATTAATCAAAGAAATAGTTGATTTACAAAATATTGATTTTAAGCTTCAAGAAATAGCTTCACTTTTAGGTGATCTTCCATTAAAAGTTGATACTCTAAAAGACGAAGAGAGATCTCTAATAGAAAGTCTTGAAAATGGAAAAAATCGATTGAAAGAATTAGAATTGGAACTAAATAAATGTGACTCTTCAATTGAAGAGATAAAACAAAAAATTGATAAACATAAAGACCAGCTTTTTCTTGTAACAACAAATAAGCAATACGATGCATTGCAATTAGAAATTGATCATTTTAAAAGAAGTATGGATGAGCTTGAAACTAAATTGCTTGAACTTGCAGAAGAGAAGGAATCTTTACAAGAAAAAACAAAATTTGATGAGGATAATCTTGATTCACTTAGTAATGACTTAATTCAAAGAAGAGAAAAGCTTGAAGGTCTTATGGAAATTTCTTCAAGCGAAAAAAATAAATTAGAAGAAGAACGTCAATCTAAGACAACAGTCATTGCTCCAACTAGAATTTCTCAATATGATAAAATCTACAAAGCAAGAAATGGCCTTGCTGTCGTACCGATTATGGGCTCTGCTTGCGGTGGGTGTGGAGGATTCATCCCTCCGCAAATTGTTTCAGAGGTTAGGGCTGGCAAAGGACCTCATACTTGTGAAAGTTGCGGTCGATTCCTTTATTTTGATTCTCAATAGTATATACTAATAAATTTTTTGTAATTTTAACTTGAGCCGGTCGGATAGTTGCTCTTGATTAGCAGATTGTAAAATTAAGAGAGGAAAGTCCGAGCACCACAGGACAGGATACCCTCTAACAGGGGGAGTTGCTAATTGCAATATGGAAAGTGCAACAGAAAAAATACCGCCTATTTTAGGTAAGGGTGAAAAAGAGGTGTAAGAGACCCCTCATTTTTATTGAAAATTAAAGATGTGTAAACCCTATCCGGTGCAAGATCAAGTAAACCCTAAAATGTTGTCCGCATTGTTTGAAGGGAGGGTTGATTGCGTGACTCTTTCAGAAATGAAAGAGCTAGATGAATAACTATCTATTACAAAACTCGGCTTATAGACCGGCTCAAATTATAAATTTAGGTTAAATCTATGTACAAAAGTAAAATTATAGGAATGGGTTTTAAGGTTCCAGATAATATCATTTCAAATGATGATCTATCAAAAATGATGGACACATCAGATGAATGGATTCAATCTAGATCTGGAATAAAAGAGCGAAGATGGGCAACGGAAGAAGTAACAACTTCAGATCTAGCCTTATCGGCTGCAAATAATGCGATTGAAAATGCAGAAATAAATAATAAAGAGATTGATTTAATAATTGTTGGAACTCTTTCTTCAGATTATTTTTTCCCAGGAGTAAGTGCCCAGCTACAAGAAAAATTAAATTTAAATTTGGTTGGGGCTTTTGATATTAAAGCTGCCTGCTCAGCTTTTATTTACAGTCTATCAATTGCTGATCAATACATTAAAACTGGAGCGGCTGAAACCGTACTTGTCATTGGCGCAGAAACTCAAACTAAATTAATTGAAAAGTCTTCGGAAGGACGTGACGTTGCAGTTCTTTTTGGCGATGGAGCAGGTGCCGCTGTAGTTCAGCGAAGTGACGATGAAAGCCAGATATTATCAACACATCTTCATTCACAAGGAAAACATTTAAAAAATCTATGGATGGAAGCGCCTGGCACTAGAAAGGGTAGTTGGTTTAAAGAAAATAAATTTGATCAGAAAATATTTACTCCAAAGATGAACGGTAGAGAAGTATTTAAGAATGCTGTAAAACGATTTCCTGAGGTAATCCATGAGGCTCTTGAACATAATAATTTAGATTTTAATGATATTAAATTGATTATTCCACATCAGGCAAATTATCGTATTAGCCAAGCTGTTGCAAAGAAGCTCGGAGTAGGAATGGATAAAGTTTATAGCAATATTCATAAGTATGGAAATACAACAGCTGCATCTATTCCTATTGCTCTTAGTGAAGCTGTCAACTCAAAGAAAATAAATAAAGAAGACCTTATTATTTTAGCTGCATTTGGAGCAGGTTATACTTGGGCATCTGCAGCTATCAAGTGGTAATTTTTTTGTATAATGCCTAGAAGACAAAAAAAGAAATCCGCATTAGAATCTATAATTAGTCAAGCTAATAATTATTGGCAACAAATTGTTATGGTGTCAATGCTAATAATTTCACTTTCTTTTTTATTTCCTGGTGGCAAGACACTTCTATATTCATATCAATTAAATGATGTTTCAAAAGAGGAAATTGTTGCGCCTTTTAACTTTCCTATACTAAAAAATAATAAAGAGCTTCAATCTGACCTTGATGAAGCAATCACTCTTGAGCCTTATCTTTTCGTTAGGTCAAATAGCGCAGTAAATAACCAAATTAAAGAAATAAATACTTTTTTTGATCTAACAAAAAAAATTCAAATTGCAAATCTTAAATTAATTAAATCTAAAAATAATTTATACAAAGAGCGTTTTTCTAAAAACTTCAATAGGGCTAGATCGATTGTAGAAGCTGATAGCGTTTCATTATCTGAGCTTAAAAACCAGATGAAAAATATATTTACATTTACTGGGGAGGATGACAAATGGAATAAAATTTTATTTGAAAGTACATCTTCTTATACCAAGATAGATTTAGATGCATTAAAGAAAAGAATAATTAAAATTTCTAGAAACAGATGGGCAGAGGGAATATATGATATACCTATTTCTAATATTTTAAGTAATCAAGTAGCGATGAATTTATCTGATGGTAAAGCCAATATTCTTACTAGCCCATCAGATTATAATGATTTACAAGCCGCATGGACTAAAGCGCGCGTTGAGATAACAAATGAATTTTCTGAT
>CETM01065045.1_pt1 | contig 10251 bp, 20 predicted proteins | sample 361451 | NCBI WGS metagenome assembly CETM01 (sample SAMEA2622690, study PRJEB7988) | marine metagenome | isolation source: saline water (ENVO:00002010), including
GCTTCTGGAGTTGATGTGGAGATAAAAATTTAAATTATTATGAGTGATATTTCATTATTAGGAAAGAAAATAGGAATGACTAGAGAGTTTTATAAAACAGGTCAGTCAATCCCAGTAACAGTTATAAAAATGGAAAAAGGAAGAATTATTGACGTTATAAATGAAGAGAAAAGAGGTTACAAAGCAATACAAATAGGATTTGGGAAAATTAAAAATTCTAAACTTTCCAAATCTATGAAAGGGTATTTTACAAAAAAAAATACTGAACCTAAAAAAAAATTAAAAGAATTTAGAGTTGAAAATTTAGATAATTATAAAGAAGGTAATGAATTAGGCTTAGAAATTTTTAAAGATGTAAAATTTGTAGATATAAGATCAACCACAATAGGAAAAGGATTTGCCGGGGCAATGAAAAGACATAATTTTTCGGGTTTGAGAGCATCACATGGTGTTTCTGTATCACACAGAGCACATGGTTCTACAGGTCAAAATCAAGACCCAGGTAAAGTATTTAAAAATAAAAAGATGGCTGGTCATATGGGTAATAAGTTAAGAACAATACAAAATATTGAAATAATAAAATCAGATAATGAAAATAATTTACTTTATTTAAAAGGTTCTATACCAGGATCAAAAAATACTGAAGTAATTGTAAAAAAATCAGTGAAACATATAAAAAAATTAACGATTGCAGAAAAGATTGCTGAAATTGAAAGAATAAAAAAAATACCAGAAAAAAAGAAAAAATAAAATGAAAATAGAAAAATTATCAGTTGATGGAAATAAACAATCGTTAGAGGTAACAGATAAAATTTTTGCTGCAAAAGTAAACAAACAATTGGTTAGCAATGTGTTGTACAAGACAAATGCTAATTACAAAGGAAGAAAAGCAAAAACTAAACAAAAAAATGAAATTATTGGATCAACATCAAAAATTTATGCACAAAAAGGAACAGGTAATGCCAGACACGCAAGTAGAAAGGCACCAATATTTGTTGGAGGTGGTGTGGCTCATGGGCCCAAGGGTGAAAACAACTACAAGACAAGAAAGCTTAATAAAAGTGAAAAAAAATTAAGTATAGCATCTCTTATAACAGAGAAAAATAATTTAAAAAATTTATTAGTATTTAATGACTTTGATAAAGAGATTAAAAAAACTAAGGAAATGAACAATATTTTAATTAAATTTGATGCTAAAAATTCTTTAATAATATTAGATAAAAATTCTAAAGTTAAAATTGAAAAATCTATAAAAAATATACCAAATGTCAAATCTACTGATGTCAATCATTTTAGTGCATTTGATATAGTAAAATATAAAAAATTAATTTTTACCGAAAGTTCAATTAAAGAACTAGAAAAAAGGTATTTAAAATGAAAATTCACTTATACGATAAAATAATTTCACCTCATCTAACAGAAAAATCAACTAATTTATCTGAGCAAAATAAAATTATTTTTAAGGTTCCTAAAAAAGCAAATAAGACTAATCTTAAAAAAAATATCGAAAAAATATTTAAAGTAAATGTTACAAAAATTAACATTGTAAATAAAAAAACAAGAATCAAAACTACAAACAGAGGAAGTAAAAAAATCTCAGGATATAAAAAAGCAATTGTTACAATTAAAAAAGGTCAAAATATAGATCTAACTTCTGGAATTTAAATATGTCATTAAAATCTTTTAAACCTTATACAAAATCATCAAGAGGGACAATTCTAGTTGATAGAACTGGTTTATGGAAAGGCAAACCTTACAAGCCACTTACATCAGTTAACAACTCATCAAAAGGTAGAAACAATGCTGGACGTATAACGTCAAGAAATCATGGTGGAGGACACAAACAAAAATATAGACATATAGACTTTTATAGAAAAAAATTCAATATGAAGGCTGAAGTCGAAAGACTAGAGTACGATCCAAATAGATCTTGTTATATAATGCTAGTAAAGTTTGATGATGGTCAAAAATATTATTATCTTGCACCACAAAATATAAAAGTAGGTGACAAAATAGAAAATGGTTCAAATATTGAAATTAAAACTGGAAATTGTTTACCTCTTCAAGATATTCCAGTAGGTATAAATATACACAATGTTGAATTACAACCTGGTGCAGGTGGAAAAATAGCGAGATCAGCTGGAACTTCAGTGACTATTTCAGGTATAGATGGAAATTACTCTTTGATTAAAATGGCCTCAGGAGAGGTTAGAAAAATTGATTCAAGATCATTAGCTACAATAGGTGTTTTATCAAATCCAGATCAAAAAAATATTAAAATTGGAAAAGCAGGTAGGTCAAGATGGTTGGGAAGAAGACCACATACAAGAGGAGTAGTTAAAAACCCTGTTGATCACCCGCATGGTGGTGGTGAAGGTAAATCTGCAGGGGGTAGACATCCAGTTTCTCCAACAGGTCAATCTGCAAAAGGACTAAAAACAAGAGACAATAAAAGAACAGATAAATTTATTATAAGAAGAAGGAAAAAAAGAAAATAATTATGGCTAGATCAGTTTGGAAAGGACCGTTTGTTGAAGAAAGCTTAATTAAAAAAGTAGATAAGCAAAAAAACGATCCAACAAAAAAACCTATAAAAACATGGTCAAGAAAATCAACTATTATTCCAGATTTTGTAGGAGTAAGTTTTTTAATTTATAATGGTAAAAAGTTTATACCTATAACGATCTCAGAAGATATGGTTGGACATAAATTGGGCGAGTTTGCTCCAACAAGACAATTTTCTGGACACACGCCGGCTGATAAAAAAGCTAAGGCCGAAGAAGGAAAAAATGAGGAGAAAAAATAATTTATAATGGCTAAAAAAAATATTAAAAAAAATGAAATTAAAACAGTAAGATCTGTAAATAAAAATGTACGATCCAGCACAAGAAAACTTAAGCCAATTTTAAGAGCAATTGTTGGGAAGAATGTAGAAAAAGCAATTAGAGATCTAACTTTTTCAGATAAAAGAATTTCTAAAGATGTAAAAAAAACTATTTCATCTGCAATAGCAAATGCTGAAAATAATTTTCAATACAACATTGATAATTTATTTATTAAGGAAGCATATTGTGGGAAACAAATTATTATGAAAAGATTTAGAGCAAGAGCCAAAGGAAGAGCATCACCAATTATTAAACCATATTCAAATTTAACAATAATATTAGCTGAAAAGCAAAAAGAAAAATTGGAGAAAAGATAATTATGGGACAAAAAGTAAATCCAGTTGGATTAAGATTAGGCATTAATAGAGGATGGGATTCAGTTTGGTATGCTAAGAAAAAAGACTTCGGAAACAATTTAATAGAAGATTTTAAGATTAGAGAATATATAAAAAAAAATGTAATTAATTCTGGTGTTTCAAAAGTTATGATTGAAAGGACTTCAAAAAAATGTTTCGTTACAATTTATACTTCTAGACCAGGTTTTGTAATTGGTAAAAAAGGTAGTGATATAGAAAAAATAAAAGGAAAATTATCAGCATTAACATCCAACGAAGTAATATTAAACATTAAAGAAGTAAAAAAACCTGAAACAAATAGTTATTTGGTTGCTGAAAATATAGCACAACAATTAGTAAAAAGAGTTTCTTATCGAAGAGCAATGAAGCGCGCAATGCAATCCGCACTTAGGTTGGGAGCAAAGGGAATTAAAGTAGCTGTTAGTGGAAGACTTGGGGGTAATGAAATTGCAAGAACTGAGTGGTTAAGAGAAGGAAGTATACCATCTCATACATTAAGAGCGGATATAGATTACGCAGAATCTGAAGCATTAACAACATATGGAATTATAGGTGTAAAGGTATGGATATATAAAGGAGAAATTTTTACACGAGAATTCAGCCAGGAGACAAATAAAAAATAATTATGTTACAGCCAACTAGAACAAAATACAGAAAAGCTCATAAAGGAAGAATTCATGGTCATGCATCAAGATGCAACTTGATGAATTATGGATCTTACGGATTAAAAGCTATAGAACCTGAAAGAGTAATTGGTAAGCAAATAGAGGCAGCCAGAGTAGCGTTAACAAGACATATGAAAAGACAAGGTAGGGTTTGGACAAGAATGTTTCCAAATATTCCAGTATCAAAAAAACCAACAGAAGTAAGAATGGGAAAAGGAAAAGGTTCTCCCGAATTTTGGGCTTGCAGAGTTAAACCTGGTAGAATACTTTTTGAAGTCGACGGTGTTTCAGAACAAGTAGCTAAAGAAGCACTTTATAAAGCTTCAGCTAAATTACCAATTAAATGTAAATTTATTAAGAGAATTTAATGAAAAAAAAAGAAGCAAAAAAACTTACTAAAAGTGAAATTTTAAAAAATTTAGAAAAACTAAAGAAAGATATGTTTAATTTTAGATTTCAAAAAATCAACGGACAAATAAAAAGTCCTGCAAAAGTTAAAGAAACTCGGAGATCAATTGCAAGACTAAAAACAATGTTAGGAAATAGTCAGAATGCCTAAAAAAATATTAAAAGGTGTGGTGGTCAGTGACAAACCAAATAAAACAATTACAGTTTCTGTTGAAAGAAAATATCAACACCCGGTACTAAAAAAAGTAATTAAATCTAAAAAAAAATACAGTGTACATGATGAAAATAATAAATATAAAAATGGAGATAAAGTATCAATTATAGAGTGCAAGCCATATTCAAAAACTAAAAAATTTGAAGTTTTAGGAGAAAACAAATGATCCAAGTCCAAACAGAGTTGTTAGTAGCTGATAATACTGGAGCAAAGAAAATAGAATGTATAAAAGTTTTAGGTGGATCAAAAAGAAGATATGCAAGCATAGGAGATACCATTGTAGTCGCTGTAAAAGAGGCTATACCAAAAGGTAAAGTTAAAAAAGGATCAGTTCACAAAGCTGTAGTTGTGAGGGTTAAAAAAGGAATACATAGAAACGATGGATCCAAAGTTAAATTTGATAATAATGCTGCTGTTTTAACAGATGATAAAGGTGAACCTATTGGTACAAGAATTTTTGGTCCTGTTACCAGGGAACTTAGAAACAGAGGACAAATGAAAATAATTTCGCTTGCTCCAGAGGTACTTTAAAGATGATAAAAAAAGGAGATAAAGTAAAAATTTTAACTGGTAAGGATAAAAAAAAAGATGGCGAAGTTATAGAAATTGATAGACAAAATAACAGAGCAAAAGTTAAAGGTGTAAATATTGTAAAAAAGCATGTTAAAACAACAAAAGAAAAAAAAGGTGGAATTATATCTAAAGAAAATTTTATAAATATTTCAAATTTATCTTTGTTTGAAAAAAGCAAAGATAAAAAAAAAACAAAAGAAATTAAAAAATAGAAATGGCTAGATTAAAAGAATTATTTACAAAAGAAATTAGACCAAATTTAAAAAAAGAATTTGGTTATAGAAATTATTTTATGGTACCAAAAATCCAAAAAGTTATTTTAAATATGGGATTAGGATTAGATGGTAACGATGCAAAAATACTAAAATCAAGTCAGGAAGACTTAGCAGCAATAACTGGTCAAAAGCCAGTAGTAACTAAATTTAAAAAGTCTATTTCAAATTTCAAAACTAGAAAAAATACTAATGCAGGTTTAAAAGTAACACTAAGAAAAAATAAAATGTACGAATTTATTGACAGATTAGTCAACATTGCTTTACCAAGAATAAAAGATTTCAGAGGCCTATCACCAAAAGGATTTGATAAATTTGGAAATTACACTTTTGGAATTAAAGAACATATTATTTTTCCTGAAGTAAATTTTGATAAAGTTGAAAAGATTAGAGGTTTAGATATAACGATTGTAATTAAATCAGTAAAAAAAGAAGATAGTTTTAATTTGTTAAAAAAACTAAACTTTCCATTTAGAGATCTGAGGAATAACTAAATATGGCAAAATTAAGCTCAATAAATAAAAATAATCGAAGAATTAAATTGTCAAATAAATTTTTTGAAAAAAGAAAAAAATTAAAAAAAATTATTATGGATAAAAAATTACCATTAGAAGAAAGATTTAAAGCACAACAAAAATTGTCTAAGTTACCAAGAAACTCGGCGAAAATAAGAATTAGGAACAGATGTCAAATTACTGGGAGACCACATGGAGTTTATAGAAAACTTAAAATTTCTAGAATTGCATTAAGAAAATTAGGTTTAGAAGGAAAGATCCCAGGAATGGTTAAATCAAGTTGGTAGAAAGGATATTATGAGTTTGAATGACCCTATAGGTGATATGCTAGCAAGAATTAAAAATTCTCTATTAAGGAATCATAAAAAGGTTGAATTACCTTCTTCTAATTTTAAAATCAAGATTGCAGAGGTGCTTAAAAACGAAGGCTATATTAACAGCTTCAAAGTATTATCAGACGAAAATAAATTTAAATTAATAATTGAATTAAAGTACAATTATGGATCACCCGTAATTAGTTCAATTCAAAGAGTTTCAAAACCTGGAAGAAGAATATTTTCAAGTGCAGAAAGCTTACCAAAAATAAACAATGGCCTTGGTATTGCGATCGTATCTACGCCCAAAGGTGTTATGACAGATATTGATGCTAGAAAGCAAAAAATAGGTGGGGAAATTATTTGTAAGGTATTTTAATGTCGAAAATAGGAAAAATTAATATTTCAATTCCGGAAAAAGTTAAAGTTGTTTTAACAGGTAATCTTTTAAATATCGAAGGACCACTAGGCAAAAAATCATTAAGTATAGATACCAGTATGTTTGATTTAAAAATTAATGATGGAAAATCAGTTTCAATAAAACCAAAAAATTTAAATCAGGATACTAAAAGATTATGGGGAATGAATAGAAGCTTATTAAACAATGCCATAATTGGAACAAGTAAAGGTTATTCTAAAACTTTAGAATTATCTGGCGTTGGATATAGAGCTACTTTAAAAGGTAAACAATTAAGTATGCAACTAGGATTTAGTCATGATGTAATATTTGATATTCCCGAGGGTGTAAAAATAAGTGTGGAAAAACAAACAACTATTATAATTAATGGAAGTGACAAACAAGAAGTAGGAATGATTGCATCTAAAATAAAATCATTTAGACCACCAGAACCATATAAAGGAAAAGGAATTAAAGAACAAGGGCAATATGTATTAAGAAAAGAGGGTAAGAAAAAATAATGAAATTATCAACAAAAGAAAGAAAAAAGTTTAGAATAAGAGGAAAATTAAAAAAAAATTCTAATCAAGAAAGATTTAGATTGAGCGTTTCAAGATCTTCAAAAAATATTAGTGCACAAATTATTGATGATAAAAAAAATATAACAATTTTATCTTCTTCATCAAAAGATAAATCAATCAAATCTCTTAATACAAAAGGTAAAACTGAATTGTCAAAGGTTGTTGCTGAAAATTTAGCTAAAAAAGCTATAGAAAAAAAAATAACTAAAATTTATTTTGACAGAGGTATTTATAAATATCACGGAAGAGTTAAAACTTTTGCTGAAATATTAAGAAAAAATGGGATGGAATTTTAATATATGCAAAAAACTGAAAAAAATAACGATTATTTAGAAAAGCTGGTACATATTAATAGGATTACCAAAGTAGTTAAGGGTGGTAGAAGATTTGGATTTTCAGCATTAGTTGTTGTTGGAAACCAAAACGGAAAAATTGGAATTGCTCATGCAAAAGCTAAACAAGTTCCTGATGCAATTAAAAAAGCTAATGAATTAGCAAGAAGAAGATTAATTCAGATTCCATTGAGAGAAGGTAGAACAATACATCATGATATCTATGGAAAAGATGGTGCTGGAAAAATAAAATTGAGAGCTGCACCAAAAGGCACAGGAATAATCGCCGGTGGACCTGTCAGAGCTGTATGCGAAGTATTGGGTATCAAAGACATTGTAGCTAAATCTTTAGGAACTGCTAACCCACATAATGTTATAAGAGCATGTATGAAAGCACTTTTAAAACAAAATTCACCTAAGAATATATCTATATTAAGAAACAAAAAAATATCTGAAATAATTGAAAAAAGAGGATAATGACAAATTTAAATTCTATATCACAAACAAAAATTAAAAAAATGAGAGTGGGCAGAGGTATAGGTTCTGGCAAAGGAAAAACATCTGGAAGAGGAGTAAAAGGCCAAAAGTCAAGAAGTGGAGTAGCAATTAAAAGTTTTGAAGGTGGTCAAATGCCATTATATAGAAGACTACCAAAAAGAGGATTTAATCCTTTAAAAAAGGAAAAAATTGCTATTATAAATTTAAATAAAATTCAAAATTTAATTGAAACAAAAAAAATAAATAAAGACACCCAAATCAATATTGATTTATTAAAAAAAAATAAAGTCATTAATAAATCATTTCAAAAAATTAAAATACTTGGATCAGGTGAAATAAAAGAAAAAATCAATATAAATGTGGATTTTATATCTTCGTCTGCTAAAGAAAAATTAGAAAAAGCTGGTTGCACTGTAATCCTAAAACAAAAAAACTAAATTTATATGAGCGAAGCCTCTAATACTCATGATTTAAGAAATAGAATATTTTTTACCTTGTTTATATTATCCGTATATAGATTTGGTACATTTGTTCCTATTCCAGGAATTGATCCTGAACAACTACAAATAATGATGGAAGGAAATCAAAAAGGATTACTTGGCATGTTTAATGTATTTGCTGGAGGAGCAATTAGTAGAATGGCAATTTTTGCACTTGGAATAATGCCGTATATCTCCTCATCAATTATAGTACAATTACTTACTGGTGTTTCGGATTATTTTAAAAATTTAAAAAGCCAAGGTGAAATTGGAAGACAAAAAATTACACAAATTACTAGATATGGAACAGTTTTATTAGCAACTGTTCAAGGATACGGATTAGCCGTGGGATTAGAATCTTCTGCTAACTTGGTTATAAACCCAGGTATTTTTTTTAAAATTAGTACAGTAACAACAATTGTTGCAGGAACAATGTTTTTAATGTGGTTAGGTGAACAGATAACACAAAGAGGAATTGGCAATGGTATATCACTTATAATATTTTCTGGAATTGTAGCAGAAATCCCTAGAGCTCTAGTTACAACTTTTGAGTTAGGTAGAACAGGAGCTATTTCTACGGCTATGATAATTTTCATATTTGTTTTATTGGTAGCAACAATAATGTTTATTGTTTTTATGGAAAGAGCTTTAAGAAAAATTTTAATTAACTACCCAAAAAGACAAATGGGAAATAAAGTTTATGGAGGTGACTCATCGCATTTACCCTTAAAAATAAATTCTGCTGGGGTGATACCAGCAATATTTGCATCTGCTTTATTATTATTACCTGTTACATTTTCTAATTTTAATGCTTCACAAAATGAAACTTTTCAAACAATTGTTTCTTTTTTTTCACAAGGACAACCTCTTTATATGCTTTTATACGCATCAGGAATTATATTTTTTACTTTTTTTTATACTTCTATAACTTTTAATCCTGCTGAAACAGCCGAAAATTTAAGAAAATATGGAGGATTTATACCAGGCATAAGACCAGGGGAAAGTACAGCTTTATACATTGATAATATTTTAACAAAGTTGACAACAATAGGAGCGTTATATTTGACACTTGTTTGTTTAATGCCTGAGTTTTTAATTGCTAATTATCCAATACCTTTTTATCTTGGTGGTACATCGATTTTAATTGTTGTTGTAGTTGCTATAGATACAGTCACTCAAATTCAAACTCGACTAATGAGCTCACAATACGAACAACTAATTAAAAAAACTAAATTTGGAAGATAAATTAAGTGAATGTAGTAATCTTTGGACCACCAGGCGCTGGAAAAGGAACTCAAGCTCAGAATATTGTAAAAAAGTTTAACCTCCATCAAGTTTCAACAGGAGATCTTCTTAGAAATGAAATTAAAAATAAATCCGAAATTGGTAAAGAAATTGAAGAAACAATTTCTAGAGGTGATTTTGCTACCGATGATATAGTTAATAAACTAATAGCAAATATTGTATTTGATCCTCAAAAAAAAAATAAATTAATATTTGATGGGTATCCAAGATCATTAAGTCAGGCTAAGAATTTAGATGTATTGCTAGATAACTCAAAACAAAAGATAAATTTTATTTTTTTTCTTAATGTAAATAAAGATACAATAATACAAAGAATTAAGAGAAGAAAAATTTTGGAAAAAAGATCAGATGATAGTTTAAATACTATTCTTAAAAGATACGATACTTATATGGAAACAACTAGACCAGTCTTAGATTTTTATTCTTCAAGAAGCTATTTTTATGAAATTGATGGAAG
>CETM01193598.1_pt1 | contig 10250 bp, 9 predicted proteins | sample 361451 | NCBI WGS metagenome assembly CETM01 (sample SAMEA2622690, study PRJEB7988) | marine metagenome | isolation source: saline water (ENVO:00002010), including
ATTAATCAGGAACATGTTACCGTCGGGTTGGGTGTCCCCACCATTTGGCTGACGCTTCATAACTACTTGTCAAACACGCAACAATCGGTGCCATCACTACAACGCGTCTGCGTCGGCGGTGCCGCATCGCCCATGGGCTTGGTCAAGACCTACGACCAAACCTACAACGTTTACTGGCAACCCATATGGGGAATGACCGAAACAGGTCCGCTGGTGTATTCGGCACCACCGACCTCCGATATTCTCAACCGTAGCAAAGAACAACAATACCGTATCCAAACCACGGCTGGACGTCCGGTTTTTGGCTGTGAAGCGCGCATTGTGGATGCGGATAATCAACCACTCCCCCATGACGGAGAAACCCGCGGTGAACTGCAGGTTCGCGGGCATTGGATTGCCAGTCAGTACTTTCGCAACGACGATCTCACGAGCTTTCCTAATGGTTGGCTGGCGACTGGTGATATCGCAGTGATCGATCCTGAAGGCTTTATGAAGGTCGTGGATCGCAAAAAAGATGTGATTAAAAGCGGTGGTGAGTGGATCAGTTCTTTAGACATCGAGAACATTGCTAGCCAACACCCAGCCGTTAATGAGGCGTGCGTGATCGGTGCCAAACACCCGAAATGGGATGAACGACCATTATTGCTCATTGTACCTAATACGGGTCATACAGTAGACGAAAACGATATTAAAACTTTTCTCACAGGCAAAATTGCTCGGTGGTGGATGCCCGACGCCGTTCTGTTCGTCGATCAATTGCCGCATACCGGCACCGGGAAGCTACTCAAAAATGAACTCCGAGTTCAATATCAAAACTTCTTATTGGAGAACGCATCATGAATAAACTAAAAACCGTCAAGTTGAGCCTTATAGCGCTCTGTGGTTTGTTTATTTCCATTACGCAAGCGCAGGAACCGCTGTTAGTCGAAAAGCAACGCTTCCAAATGGACAGTTACACAACCGTAGGTGGTGAAACCATCAAGGATGTTCACGTCGGGTGGGAAGCGTATGGCGAACTTAATGAAGCTAAAGACAACGTCATTTTGGTCACTCATTTTTTCTCGGGTAATAGTCACGCAGCCGGTAAATACAGTGCCGATGACCCGCAACCCGGTTATTGGGACGCAATCATTGGCCCAGGTAAAGCCATCGATACCAATAAATACTATGTCGTAAGCGTTGATTCATTGGTAAATGCCTACCCAAACCTTCCCAGCGTAATCACTACTGGGCCTGCAAGCACAAACCCAGCAACAGGCAAGCCTTATGGTTTAACGTTTCCTGTTGTGACTATCCGTGATTTTGTTAACGTACAAAAAGCACTACTTGAATCAAAAGGCATTGGTAAATTGCATGCAGTGATTGGTGCTTCTATGGGCTCCCTACAAGCCATCGAGTGGGCATCTACTTATCCGGAATGGGTAGAGCGTATGGTTTCGGTCATCGGAAGCGCGAAGATGGATGCATGGACCATTGCAGGACTCGAAATGTGGTCGCAGGCGATTAAGCTGGATCCTAATTGGCGTGGCGGCGACTATTACGATAGCGAGGCCCCACTCAATGGCGTGACGATGGCGCAAGCGATGATAACTCATGGCGCCATGCATCCTGAGATTTTCAACCAAAGCGCACCTTCTCAATCCACTTTACCGAACTCTGGACTTGATACAGTAGACAATCAATTGCCAGCAGCTCAGTGGTTGTTCGACAGCAGTCGCGCTCGGGCTCCGTTAGCGGACGCCAATCATATTCTTTATTTAGTACGTGCAAACCAGTTATTTATCGCGGGTCATCAAGAAACCCTTGAAAAAGGGCTTGCAAACCTAACAGCAAAATCACTCTTCTTACCATCGAGCAATGACTTGCTGCTAATGCCTTACATGGCCGAGCAGGCAAATAGTGTGCTGAACAACATGGGGAAAGATTCGGAGTTAGAATACATTGAGGGACCCTGGGGGCACCTCAATGGTATTTTCTCTATACAGTCGAAGGCCGATAAACTGGCACAATTTTTAAATCAATAAGCATTAAGAGCCGCCGAATAGGCGGCCTTTGAGTTTATCTTTTAAAGAGTCTTCTATCTTCGACTTAAGCAGCTCCTCGAGCTGCTTATCTAAGTTATCCGACTGGCCTTGCCAGTCGCCCAACTGACCAAGGAACGCCTCTTCATCACCCATCTGCTCATTCACTTTAGCCATCAAATCTTGCTTGATAGCCTGCAGCTTCTCTGACGCTTCGCCCAACGCTGCTTGCGAAAGCATTTCACCTAACTGGTCATCTAGGTCAGAGTTAAACGACAAGTCAGGGCTCACAATGCTGCCGCCCACTGCCGTGTTCACGTCCAGGCGATTCAGCTGTCCAAGCGCATCTGCAATGGCATTAGTGATCTTGCTGGTGCCTGAGGCATCGACATTAAGATCAAGTAATTTAATCAATGCTGAGCCTTCTAACGCATTACCTTTGACGCGCACCGAACCGTCGCTATCCAGTACCGACGAAACTAATGAGGCCACGATCTCATTATTGCTTACCAAGCCGATATTGCTTAACTGAGCTCCTTTCAACTGCCACTGCTGCTTCGCATCAATGCCACTGGGTAACAGCGAAAGCTCACCATTAAGATTAAACGAGCGCCACAGAGACGCGTTATCGGCGCGCGCTTGATAGGTGGTTGCTTGTCCGAGCAAATCATGTTGATAGGTAATATTCTCCCAATTCACATCGACTTGGGTATCGGCAATAAGAATTTCGGTACGTGCTTTTTTAATCAATAGCTCAGGTGCAGCATCTTGTTCCGCAAAACTTATGTTTTCGCCCATCCCACGCGCTTTCTCAATTGTTTGCGTGTCATCAGCACGCGCTAGCATTGGCGCGATCTGTTCGTAAGCGAGTAAAACATAGTGACTCCACTTCTTAGCTTCCTCGCCTAGCAGTAGGCCCGTGATGTTTTGTAGACCGGTTTCGTTAAGCTGAAAGAACGAGCGAATACGATCGATATCATTACCGGGAGCCGCCTTCACCTCACTTAATTGCGTCTGCACCGTATCGATGCTTTGCTCAAGCTCTTCTTTAAACTGCGCAACCGCTTCTTTATCTTGGCGAATTTGCTTTTTAAGTTCATCCAATTGCTGCTTGCGTTCGGCAATATCACCCAGACCTTCAATTTTCCCCGATGTCAGCTGCTCTATTTGCTGCTTGTACTGCTCAATTTTCTCTTTCTTGGGGAGTTCATCGCGTGCCTGTTTAAACGCTTCTTCTTGTTGCTTTACCTTTTGTTTGGCGGTTGCGATAACCTCCTCGGTTTGCAAACCAACTTGCGCAACGATTTCATCCGTCGAAGGCAATTTCGTTTTTAGCGACGCCCATCCGTCAGAAGCCCATGTCTTTACTTGGTCCTTATCTATCGAGACATAAACATCGCCCGGCGACTCACGTTTTTGGGCCAGTCTCACTCCCGTGATATCCAGCTGTTCCATTAGCACACGACCTAAGATGAGCTCACTCACACTGACGTCACCACTAATACGGTCAGCTTGCACACGGTTCAGCTCTGGCTGATTCGGATCGGTGATTTGCACATCAGTCAGTGTGAGCCGCATCGGCGACCACTCATGTGAAACGTTCGCGACGTTGACTTCCGCTCCGTTCAGCCGGCCCAGCGTCTGTTCAAAGGTAAATTTTAAAATGGTGTCTAAAAACAACCAAGATAATAGGAACAAGGTTCCTATCACAATAAAGAACGCGCCCAGTCCAGGCCACCTAATGATACTTTTACTCATATCAACCTCTTAAATCTGAATACACTTGCCACAACCGACTTCCCTTGAGGACACGCACGATTTTAAGTTTATTGAATGTGGCCTGGATGCGTTTACGGTAATTAATGACGATGTAGTAGGCCGTGCCCCAGACGATCGGGCTCACAATCAAACTAAAGACAAAACTACCGATAGTGATGGTGTGGTAAAACAGCGAAACACGCCCAATCGCTGTTGCGTAAACGGCCTCATAAATTGCTTGCCAACTATCGGCTCTAAGTATAGATTCGCCAAAGCTGTGGAACATTGGGTCGAGTAAGTAAGCGACACCTGAAAACACTGCAAACGAGACTAAAAACAGTGACAAATTGACTCGGAAAATCAAAGCTGCGAGTAAGATAATTAAGTTATGAACACGCAATAATGGCGTTAACCCTAGAAACATTCCGAGCACGACGGCAATAGCCAGAGAGCGTGCGCTGGTTTCTGAGTTTAGCGCTTTAAGTATTCGCGCTAATAACGTAAGCATGGCGACATCCTTTTGAATTATTTTCAACTAATATAGTGTTTGATTCGTACCTAAAGCAACTAACCTGTTATGTTTTATAAAAGCTTTTCATAAAAGAGATATACCCACTAATGCAACAACAAGTTCAATTAATTATCAATGACATAAGTGATTGGCAGCCCTACTATCCGAGCCAGTCTTTGCTTACGGCTCACGAATATCTGCAAACTCCTGCGGCGAGTAAAAGCCATATTCTCAATTTGTGCGATGACTTAAGTTACCTATCGACAGGTTATTACGTCAGTTTGCTTGCTGAAGCGCGTGGTCAGCGCGTGCTGCCTTCGGTAAACACGATTAATGATCTTAACAACTTTAATCATTACCAATTATTAGCGAACCCGGTCGATAAAGCAGCAAATAAATTTCTTACCAAGCAGACGGATAGCTCTCTTCAACTCGTCGTGTGCTTTGGACAGACTGCTATTGAACCGTTAAAACACTTGGCAAGACAACTCTTTGATCGTTACCCGTGCCCAATTATTAATATTCATTTCGTCAAAGAGAACGACCGTTGGCTGATCCAGTCCCTCAGTGCCGGTCGTCTTGCTGACTTAACCGATGATGAACAAACCCTTTTTGGTGAGTCATTGGATTTGTTTAATAAACGTGTTTGGCGAAAGGCCCGTGCTAAAAAAGAGTATCGTTACGATTTGGCTATCCTCTACAACCCAGACGAAGCCATTCCGACAAGCGATAAAAAAGCATTAAGCCTATTTATTAAAGCGGCCAAAGAGTGCGATATTGAAGCTGAACTTATTACCGCGGATGACTTTAACCGTCTGCTTGAGTTTGATGCGTTGTTTATTCGTGAAACAACTAAAATTAGTCACTACACGTACCATTTTGCCAAAAAAGCAGAAGCAAACGGTATGGTCGTCATTGACCATCCTGACTCTATTGTTAAGTGCGCTAATAAGGTCTTTTTGAAAGAGTTATTAGACAAACATCAGGTCGCTACACCGAAAACTGAGCTGTTGCTGCTTCAGTCCGATATCGATTACAAAGAGCTCGGTGAACAACTGGGTTATCCTGTTGTGCTTAAGATTCCTGATGGCTCATTCTCGATTGGTGTTGAAAAAGTTGAAAACGAAGATGAGTTCAGAGCAGCTGCAGCGCGATTGTTTGAGCAATCTACCATCTTACTGGCGCAAGAGTTTTTAAAGACAGATTTCGACTGGCGTATTGGCGTACTCAACAACCGCCCTATTTATGCTTGCCAATACTTTATGGCACGTAATCACTGGCAAATCTATAACCACAGTGAATCCAGTCGCGCTAAGAGTGGTTCATTTGAAACCTATGGTGTGCATCAAGCCCCCAAGGAAGTCGTTAAGCTCGCGCTGCAGGCAACCAAGCTCATCGGTGATGGGCTGTATGGTGTAGACGTCAAGATGACACAAAAGGGTCCCGTCATTATTGAAATCAATGACAACCCGTCAATTGAATCCGGCGTCGAAGATAAGTTGTTAGGCTACGAGCTCTACCGATTAATTATGGCTGATTTCGGACGTCGGTTGGATGAATACTGATAGCAATCTCAGCATACAACCCTGCCAGCGCGATGATATCAACGCGCTGGTCGAGCTCGAAAATCAGGTGTTTGACTATTCTCGCATCAGTCGGCGTAACTTTAATCGTCTGCTTCGCAGCCCCGCAGCTCAGATTTTGCTGGCAAAGGACCACACCCAGCAGCTTGCCGGCTATGTGGTTATTCTGACACGGCGAAACAGTCGATATGCACGTATTTACTCCATTGCCGTCGCGCCCGCGTTCCGCGGTCAAGGGGTCGCTAAACGCTTAGTGAAGGACGTCATCGAGATACAACGTCAGCAAGGTCGTCATGGACTATCACTGGAAGTCAAGTTGGACAACAAACACGCTATCCAACTCTACCAATCCTTTGGCTTTGAAACCATTGATGTGCTTGCCGGTTACTACGATGATGGTACCGACGGATTAAAAATGCGCCTTACTTTTGATCCGGAAAGTCGCTGAAGACACCCTCAACACCGGCTTCCTTAAGCCAACCACGTAATTGCTTGAGCGACTCGACGCCTTCAGGCAATTGATCAGCTCTCAGCGTATAAACGTGAACTTTAAGACCGACTTTCTTGGCATTATCAAGTACGTCGGTCCACTCGGGCTGTCCGTCTTTAACTCCCTTCAATACATGCCCTAGCCACAATCCAACGTGATCCGCATAGGATGTCAAAGATTCCATTCCCGCATAAGTTCTCAGCGCATCATAATCAACCGGCGTTTCAGCCCACGAATTGTCAGCAATCAACTGAACCAATGGGAAATCACAGTGAAATTCACGCTTTACGCGACGCAACGTCTCGGGATCAAATGACTGTAAATAAATAGGTGTCGCCTGTTGCTTATCGGAGTAACCATTTTTATTGAGCACGTTCATTACAACCGCTAATGGATCGTAATCCTGATCGCGATACCACCGAGCCGCTTTCACTTCGATGTACACACCGGTGTCCTCGCCTCGCACTCGATTCAGTTCTTGAATCAGATTCAATGATTCGGCCAGGGTTTGTATCTTAAATTCGACTTGGTCATTTTGAAATCGTTCTGGGTAACGCGGTTGTCCGTCACTCTCTTTTCGCGACGTCAGCTTCAGTTGCTTTAAGTGATTCAAAGTAAAATCGACCACATAGTAACTTCCATCCGGACGGTGCCGCTCGGGAAACACCTCTTTCACATTGCTAATTGCATCAAGTTGCACATCGTGCAAAACCACCGCTTTGCCGTCGCGACTCAACTGAATATCCTGCTCGATATAGTCGGCACCCAACGCATAGGCCATAACGGTTGCCGCCTGCGAGTGCTCGGGTAAATAACCCGAAGCACCACGGTGCGCAATATCAATAAAAGTCGGTAATTTAATAGGCTCAACAGCGAGCTGTTCTGTCGAGTTATCGGCCTGCGCCCAGGTTGTTAATGACCAAGCTAATGCCCCTACTGCGACACCCAATGTCCACTTCATGAATTATCTCCCGACCAGTTAACAGCTATCAGCCGTTCACCGAGCTGCTTATATCGCGCCGCTAGTTGGTCAATAGGCTCCGGTTCGACAGCGAGACCTTTTTGCTTTAAGTAATCATTGTTGTAAAGCTTACTCGCAGACCGTTCACCCAGGTCACAGGCAAACGTCACAATATTCCGTCCAAGCTGTCCATTTAAAGCGGCGGCAAAAGCCGCTGCCAAATTAAGTGCTGAGCTACTGCCAAGTACGAGACCATCTTGCTCGCGTACATAGCGAGAAATACTAATCAGGTCCTGATCTGGCAAATTAACAGCATGGTCAATACGCGCCTGTCTAAAGTTATCCACCAAGCGCATAATGCCGATCCCTTCGGTCATTGAGCTGCCATTAGACACATACTCGCCAGTTCTTAAGAACTCAAAAATCCCAGAACCATCGGGGTCAGCAAGCCATACATCGATATTAGGGTTTTGCTCTTTTAGGTAGCGACTATTACCGCCAATGGTACCGCCAGTGCCCGCAACCGAAACAAAGGTATCAATATTGCCATTAAGCTGTTGCCAAATCTCAGGGCCGGTGTGCAGGTAATGGGCACGCGCATTACTGGTATTTTCAAACTGATTAGCCCACCAGCAGTCGTCGCGTTCTTCGGCAATTCGACGCGCTGTATGATAAAAGTGGTTCGGGTTTTTAAACGGCACAGGGTCAACAGTCTTTAATTGACCACCATGCAGTGCAATCATGCGCTCTTTCTCAGGCGACTGATCATTTGGCATAACCGCCAACATATTCAGTCCAAACGACTTCGCCACCAGCGCTAAGCCGATTCCGGTATTACCGGCAGTGCCCTCGACGACTGTCATGCCAGGTTTGAGCTCGCCGCGTTCCATTGCATCTTCAATCAGTTGCTTGGCAGCGCGATCCTTTATTGAACCACCGGGGTTCTGAAACTCACATTTTAAGTAGATGTTACTACCACTCAGTTCAGACAGTGAGTGCACTCTTAGCAAATCCGTTTGCCCGACGAGATCACTCGTGCGTTGACCTACCAACATTTATACAGTCCTCTACTTCGTTATTGCATAGTATCAGTATCCCTGCTGAGTAAATTCGGTTCAACTCTATTTGCATTGGATTTACTGCACTCTAAAGGTGCGATTGCACCACAGTTACGCCTGTTTGCTGAGCGCCCCTATCAATAGATTATGTAACCATTTGTTTTATATACATTTTATATTTGGCACGGTTTGTGAATTAACATTTCATCTACATTAACGGAGTGCTGGCTATGAAAATGATTACTGCATTAATTAAGCCGTTCAAATTGGACGATGTGCGTCAAGCGTTAGCCGATATCGGCTGTACCGGAATGACGATTGCCGAAGTACGCGGTTTTGGACGGCAAAAAGGTCATACTGAACTGTATCGCGGCGCCGAATATCGCGTCGACTTTCTACCTAAAATTAGGCTTGAGCTCGCCGTCAGCGATGACCAACTCGAGCGCGCTGTTGAGGTCATTTCTGAAGCAGCTCACACCGGCAACATTGGCGACGGGAAAATTTTTGTCACTCATCTCGAGCACTGCGTACGCATCCGTACCGGTGAAGTCGATCAAGAAGCCCTTTAATTAAGGAGAACATGTGATGGATTCTACTTCACTCGCAAGCACCGAATACGCGTTAAATACACTCTATATCCTGTTGTCAGGCGCGTTTGTCATGTGGATGGCAGCTGGCTTTGCAATGCTTGAGGCTGGTCTCGTGCGCAGCAAGAATACCACTGAGATCTTAACCAAAAATATCGTGCTGTTCGCTTTGGCGTGTATTGCCTACCTAATTGTTGGTTATAACCTGATGTATGGCGCTGGCGGCTCCGATAGTTTTGCCGACGATGCCGACTTTTTCTTTCAAAGTGTTTTTGTTGCCACAGCAATGTCGATTGTTTCCGGTGCTGTTGCAGAACGCATGAAGCTACTCGCGTTCTTCATATTTGCGGTTGTGTTGTCCGCTGTTATTTATCCCTATCAAGGAAGCTGGAGCTGGGGCGGCGGTTTCCTCGCCGAGGCCGGGTTTGTTGATTTCGCCGGTTCAGGGATCGTGCACATGGCAGGCGCAGCGGCCGCACTTGCAGGCGTTTTACTGCTTGGACCGCGCTTGGGCAAATATAAAAATGGCAAACCTACCGCGATTCCAGGCGCTAATATGCCACTCGCCGCTTTGGGCACTTTAATCCTTTGGTTTGGCTGGTTTGGATTCAACGGAGGCTCTCAACTCGCCATCCACGATATCGACAATGCCAACGCTGTCGCGCGAGTATTTGTCAACACCAACACGGCTGCGGCGGCAGGCGCAGTGGGCGCTTTACTGATGACTGTATTTATTTGGCGTAAAGCAGATTTAACAATGATTGTTAATGGCGTATTGGCGGGTTTAGTGGCCATTACTGCGCAGCCTCTTACACCGGATCCGATACACGCAGCGGTGTTTGGTTTTATCGCCGGGTTGCTGGTGGTTATCTCGATCATCACGCTCGACCGACTGCGAATCGATGATCCAGTGGGTGCCTTATCCGTACACGGTGTAGTAGGTTTATATGGCTTGATGTTAGTTCCGTTTACTGACTCGAACGCTACTTGGTCAACACAATTGTTAGGTGCTGGTAGTATTTTTGGCTGGACTTTTATCACGAGTCTCGCTATTTGGTATCTGTTGAAAGTCACAATTGGCATTCGTGTCAGTGAAGAACAAGAGTACCTGGGCGGTGATATCAGTGAGTGTGGTATCGAGGCGTACCCTGAGTTCACTGGCTCAACAAAGCGTTAACGAATAGCGTTTGCCTGTGGCCTACTCCATTGTTAAGTTAAGAAATACTTAATACGAAAGGGTTAAGTCTCATGGCATCATCAAAAGAATACTGTAACGAACTA
>CETM01005321.1_pt1 | contig 10240 bp, 9 predicted proteins | sample 361451 | NCBI WGS metagenome assembly CETM01 (sample SAMEA2622690, study PRJEB7988) | marine metagenome | isolation source: saline water (ENVO:00002010), including
ACAAGCCCTACAACTCCAACTGCATTAATTTTTGCTTTTCTTAAAGCCAAAGTTTTCATTAAACCCACCACTGCAGCGGAGCCTGCCATATCGTAGGTCATATCTTCCATAAATCTTGCAGGTTTTAGTGAGTAACCACCAGTATCAAAGCAAACTCCTTTTCCAATAAATGCTAAAGGTTTTGATTTTAATTTACTTCCTTTCCATTCAACAGTTACAAGATAAGAGCCTCTTACACTTCCTTGTCCAACTCCTAACAAAGCATTACATCCCAATTTTTTTAATTGTTTTTGATTATAAACAGTTACCTTTAAACCATACTTTTTGAGCTTGACTAATCGTCTTGCATATTCATCTGGATGCAAAACATTTCCAGGTTCTGACACTAAATCTCTAGTAAAAAACGTTCCCTCTTCAAGAGCTCTAAATTTTAATTTATTTTTTAAAGATAAAGAGGATTGTTTTCCGATTAAATTAATTATTAAGTTATTTTGAATTTTTTTTGATTTGTAAATGTTAAATTCATATGATTTTAATTTAAGCCCATGCATAAAACGACCAATAAAATCTTTTCCAGGCTTAATATCAATATTTTCCGAATAAATAGATAGATTTTTAATTTTGTCTTTTTTAACAAAATTGAATAATTGAGCTCCCAAAGCCTCTACATCTGATCCTTTCAAATTTTTTTTTATTGATATTAAAATAACTGTAGTTTTTTCATTAATGTTGAATGAGATTATATTTTCTTTAGTATTGTTTTTATTTTTCAAAATTTTTTCAATGTAGGATGCCTCACTTTTTGAAAAACATGACTTTAGATTTTTTATTTGAAATTTCTCATTTCCGAATAGAGCAATTACACCAGGACTACTCAATTTAACCTTATTTTTATAGAAAACTTGAACACTCATTGATTTTTGAATATATACTAATAGTTGAAGAGGTTTATAGATTATAAATGATTAATTTCAACGAAAAAATTGTCTTTAAAAAATTCTTGTCAGATAACACTTATTTTTTCTTATTATGCGCCATCAGTTTAAGCCTAATTGTATGGATTATTCAGGCTGTTAATTTTTTGGATTTTATATCAGAAGATGGTCATAGTTTTGATATATATTTTTACTTTACTGCTCTTAATTTCCCAAAAATATTCAAAAATATTTTACCCTTTATATTTTTTATATCCTTATTTTATACAATATCAAAGTACGAGGACAAGAATGAGCTTAAAATTTTTTGGATAAATGGAATAAATAAAATAAAGTTTTCCAATGTACTTATAAAATATACATTTTTATTTTTTATATTTCAGGTATTTTTATCTAGTTTATTGAGTCCAGTATTGCAAGACCAAGCAAGATCATTTTTAAAAACGTCTAATATGGATTTTTTTCCATCATTAATGCAAGAAAAAAAGTTTATTGATACTGTTGATAAACTTACAATATTTATTGAAAATAAAAATTCATCTGAAGAGTTTGAAAATATTTTTTTAAAAGATGATTTAAGTACCAATAAATCACAAATAATATATGCAAAAAAAGGTTTTTTAAAAGATGTTAATGGAGTGAGAAAATTAATTTTATTTGATGGGAAATTTTTAAATACAGATGAAAAAAAAACAACTGTATTTAACTTTTCTCAAACAGAATTTGATTTAACCAATTATGTTACAAAATCTATTACTCATCCAAAAGTTCAAGAGTTGACTACCATGCTTCTTTTAAGATGTAATTATTCTTTTTATGTAGAAAAAAAACTAACTCGTTTTTTTAATTTTAGAGACGCCAATATACTTTGTAATGAAAATTTTGTTAAAGAAATTAATCAAGAATTATTCGATAGAATAATAAAACCACTATATTTATTTTTAATTGCGATTATCGCATGTTTTTTATTAACAAAATATAAAGAAACACATAAATATAAATTTCATAAAATTTATATTTTTGGAATGGGTATTGTAACAATTATATTTTCTGAAATGTCCGTGAATTACGCAGGTAAGAGTTTAAATAATACTATTGTATTTTATATTCTTCCATTGCTTTTAACTTTAATAGCTTATTTCACCTTAAGAAGTAAATTAATTTATAAAAAAAAATAAAATGTTAGCTATTTATCAAAAAAATCTAATAAGTTCTTTTTTTAAATGTTTAGGTATAGTAACTTTAGTTTTTTTTTGTATTTCAGTAATTTTAAATGTATTTGAAGAGTTAAGTTTCTTTAAAAATGTTGAGAATGTAAATTTTACTTTACCTATATTTTTGACAATATTAAATACACCCTCAATTCTTTTTGACATCTTTCCATTTATATTTTTGATTTCAACTCTTTATTTTTTTTCTGAAATTATAGATAAAAACGAATTAAATATTTATAAAAATTATGGTCTTACAAATTTTAAAATTATAAACATTATTACTGCTTCAAGCTTTATAACTGGAATTTTTATTGTTATTATTTTTTATAATATTTCCGCAAATCTAAAATTTTTTTATTTAGACATTAAGAATGATTTTTCAAAAGATGATAAGTATTTAGCGGTAATTACCTCCAATGGACTTTGGGTTAAAGATGAAACAGAAAATAATATAAATCTTATAAATGCTGAAAAAATTGAAAATAATCATCTTAAAAATGTAATTATTACACAATTCAATAAAAATTTTGAATTTCAAAAAATAATTAGTTCAGACAAAGTCAATATTAAAGAAAAAATATGGTTAATAAATAATCCTTCTATTACAAAAGAAAATCAGTTAACCACTAAAGAGAAAAATATTTTATTTGAAACAAATTTTGATAAGGAAAAAATCTCTTCACTATTTTCAAACTTATCATCTTTAAATATTTTAGATTTAAATGAATTGAAAAAAGACTATAAAACCCTTGGATATTCAACGATATTGCTCAATGCACACCAACTTAAACTTTACTCTTATCCAATTTATTTATCTATTATGGTTTGTCTTGCTTCTATTTTAATGTTTAACGTAAGATTTAATAAATCAAAGATTTTTAACTTTATTTTGGGAATACTAATATCTGTACTTATATATTATATAAATTTTATTTTTAAATTGTTAACAGAGAGTGAAAAGATTCCACTTTTGGTATCTGTTTGGGCCCCACAGATCATTCTTTTGTTAATTGCGTGTATTGGATTGGTAAAAGTTAATGAAAAATAATTTTATAATTTCATTCATTTTTTTATTTTTTCTTACTTTTGCTTTTACTTGTAAAGTTAATAGCGAAGATTTGCAGATTAACGCTAATGAAATTCAATCATTAAATAAAGGCGATAAGTTAATTGCAAAAAACGGTGTTGAGATTATTGACTCAAAAGGAATAATAATCAATGCTGACGAGGCGGAATATATTAAAAGCAAATCAAAAATAAAGGTTAAATATAATGTAGATATTAAAGATACCATAAATAATAATACCCTTATAACAAATGAAGCAATTTATTTTGTAAATGAAAATAGAATTATCTCAAAAAATAATACTGTAATAAAAATTGAAAACAAATATAATATTGAGACTTCAAATATAATTTACGACAGAAATTTAAAAAAAATATATTCTGATGACGAGACAGTTATTCAGGATAATTATGGAAATAATTTTTTTTCAAAAAACTTTAAAGTTTCAATTTTAAATAAAATACTTGAAGCTCAAGTAGTTAAATTAATCGATAATGATTTAAATGAATATAACCTTGAAGAAGTTAGGTTAAATTTAAAGACTGAAGAAATTATTGGAAAAGATTTAAAAATTAAATTTAATAAAGAAAATTTTTCTCAAAATAATGACCCAAGGTTAAAAGCAAATGCTGTGATAATTGATAAAGAAAACGCACGATTTAAAAAAGGTGTTTTTACTACTTGTAAAATCAGAAAAGAAAAGTGTCCACCTTGGAAAATATCTGCACAAGAAGTTAATCATGATAAAAAAAATAAAGTAATTAAATATAAAAATGCTTGGCTGCAAGTATACGACAAACCAATCTTATACTTTCCAAAATTTTTTCATCCAGATCCAACTGTTAAAAGACAATCTGGATTTTTAATTCCAGAATTATCCTCATCAAATAATCTTGGAAACTATTTGTCAGTACCATATTTTAAAGTAATATCGGAAAACAGAGATTTAACTTTTACCCCAAGATTTTATGACAAAGAAAAAATTATTTATCAGACTGAATATAGACAGGCAAATAAAAGTTCAGATCATGTAATTGATTTTAGTATATTTAATAAATCAAGAATACTTCCCCAATCGGGTAAAACAGAAGCAACTCACTTTTTTTCTAAATCAAATTTTGAGACTGATATAAACTTTTTTGATAACTCAGAAATTAAAATGAATATTCAACAAGTTTCGGAAGATCTTTATTTAAAAACGCACAAATTAAAATCACCTTTAATTACATCCGAGACTGTTTTAAATTCAAAAATTTTATTTGAGGGTTCAAATGAAAATTTAGACTTCAATATCTCTGGTGAAGTTTTTGAAGATCTTTCTAAAAGTGATACAGACAGGTACGAATATATTTTACCGAGTTATAATTTCACTAGATATTTAGAAAGCGCATTAGATGGCGAGTTATCTTTTACGTCTATTGGTAGTAATAAATTGTATGACACAAATGTTTTAGAAAAAACAATGACTAATAACTTTAATTATAATTCTTTAAAAAAAATCTCTTCTAAAGGTTTTGTAACCAACTATGAATTTTTATTAAAGAATTTCAATTCTGACAATAAAAACTCTAAAACATCAAAAAATGAATTAGATCAAAATTTACAATCTATAATAAAGTATCAAATTCAATATCCTTTAAAAAAAAGTGGGGTTAAATTTGATAGGGTCTTAACTCCTATATTATCAGCCAGATTTAGTCCAAATAAATCAAAAGACATGAAAAATAGCGATAGAACTATAGATTATAACAATATTTTTTCTTTAAATAGAATTGCTTCAAACGAAACCGTTGAAGGTGGTCAGTCAATAACCTTAGGTAATGAATTTAAAACTTTAGATAAAAGTGGTAACGAAGTTTTTTCATTAAACCTGGCTACAATGTTCAGAGATGAAGAAAATCCTGATCTTCCTAAAAAAAGCACTCTTAATAGAAAAACATCCAATCTAGTAGGGGAAATATTATTTAAACCAAAAAACTTTTTAGACTTAAAATATAATTTTTCATTAGATAATGATATGCAAACTCTAAATTATAATTTGATAGATGCTACATTTAGTTTAAATAATTTCGTTACCTCTTTTGAATTTTTAGAAAAAAATAATATTATCGGAGACGAAAGTTATCTGGCAAACAAAACAACACTAAATATAACTGAAAATTCATCTTTATCATTTAATACTAGAAGAAATAAACAGCTAGGATTAAACGAATATTATGACTTAATTTATGAATATAAAAATGATTGTTTGAAAGCCGCTGTAGAATATAAGAAAACTTATTATGAAGATGGTGATCTTAAGCCTGAAGAAAAAATATACTTTTCACTCACAGTCATACCTTTTGGAACCGCCAATACTCCAAACTTAAATAAATAAAAATGAAAAAAATAAAAGTTTTCTTAATTATATTTATTATTAATTTTTTATTTTTGTCAAATAGTATTTTGAATGCATCATCAAACTTTTACATTGTTGCAAAAGTAGATAATGAAATAATTACAAATGTAGATATTATTAATGAAATTAATTATCTCACTGCGTTAAATAATGATCTAAAAAATATTGATAAAAATTCCTTAGTAAATTTGGCAAAAAATTCTCTTATAAGAGAAAAAATTAAAAAAAACGAGATAAATAAAAACTCATCTAATAAAGTTGATGATAAGATTTTAAGAAATCTAATTGAAAACTATTATAAAAGAATAAATCTTAAAAATTTAAATGAGTTTGAAAAATATCTATCTACATACAATATTAGTTTAAATGATGTTAAGCAAAAAATAAAAATTGAAATTCTTTGGAACCAAATTGTTTATTTTAAATATAACAATTTACTAAATATTAATATTGAAGAGTTAAAAAATAAGGTTGATAAAAATAAGAATAAAAATAATGAAGTTACAAAATATTTATTATCAGAAATTTTATTTTCTATTAATAGTGAGGAAAGTTTTGAAAAAAAAGATAATGAAATAAAAAAAAAAATTATGGAAAATGGGTTTAAAACTGCAGCCAATATTTATAGTATATCTAGTACAGCAAAATTTGGAGGAAGAATTGGCTTAATGAACGAAAAACAACTTTCACCAAAAATATTAAAAGAGATTAAACAAATTAAGGTAGGAGAAATAACAAATACTTTAGATGTTCCCTCGGGATTTTTAATCTTAAAACTAGAAGATAAGATAGTTGAGAAATTTGAGAAAGATTTGACAAAAGAATTAGAAAATTTAATAAGATTTGAAACTGATAGACAACTTAATCAATTCTCAATTATTTATTTTAATAAGTTAAAATTAAATTCAAAAATAACATATGAATAAAAATATTATTATTATTGCTGGTGAACCTTATAGTGTTTTCTTAGAATTATTGTTTAAATCAATTAAAACAAAAAAAATAAATAAACCTTTTTTGCTAATTTGCTCAAAAAATTTATTAGTAAATCAAATGAAGAGATTAAATTACAACTTTAAAATAAATAATATAAACAAAAGCAAATGCAGCAAAATAAAACTTTTAAAAAAACATATAAATATTATAGATGTGAGCTTTAATTTTAAAAAAACTTTCGATAAAATTTCTGAAAAATCGTTCAAATATATTGAAGATTGTTTTAAAGAAGGACTAAGTCTTACAAAAAATAAAAATTTTAATATTTTAGTTAATGGTCCAATATCAAAAAAATATTTCTTAAAAAAAAAATTCTTAGGAATTACAGAATACGTAGCAAAAAAGACGGGAAATAAAGGTAATGAGGTAATGTTGATATATAACAATAAATTATCTGTTAGTCCTGTTACTACGCATCTACCTCTAGCAGAAGTAAGAAAAAATATTACATCAAAAAAAATAATTAAAAATGTATTAACAATAAATTCTTTTTATAAAAAAAAGCTAAAAAAAAAAGCTAAATTTGCCGTTACTGGGCTTAATCCTCACTGCGAGACTAATAAAAGTTATTCAGAGGAAGAAAAAATTATAGTACCAGCAATAAAAAAATTAAGAAAAAAAAATATTAATATTAATGGTCCTTTTGCTGCAGATACACTGTTTTTAAAAAAGAATATAAATAAATTTAATGTAGTGATAGGAATGTACCATGATCAAGTTTTAACTCCTATAAAAACACTTTATGGATTTAAAGCTATTAATATAACACTAGGTCTCCCCTTTTTAAGAATAACCCCAGATCATGGTCCAAATAATAATTTTTTAGGAAAAAATATTTCTGATCCATCAAGTGTAATTGAGATATTCAAGTTTTTGAGTCAAATACGTGAAAATTAAAGCAAAAAAAAGTTTAGGGCAAAATTTTTTAATAGATAAAAATGTAATAAAAAAGATAGTAAATGTTGGTAATATTCTTCCAAAAAGTTCTATCTTAGAAATTGGAGCTGGTACAGGGAATTTAACAGAAAGTATTTTAAATAAAAATCCAAAAAAAATATTTATAATTGAAAAAGATGAGAGACTTGTAGAAAAACTAAAAATAAGATTTAATAACAAAATTGAAATAATTAACAAAGATGTTCTTACAGTAAAAGAAAATTTTATTTGTACGGATAAATTAATAGTTTACGGAAATTTACCCTATAACATTTCAACTCAAATACTATCTAAATGGATCACAAATGATTTCAAAAATGTCTGGTTTGAAAACTTTATTTTAATGTTTCAGAAAGAAGTTGCTGATAGAATTTTAGCTAAAACAAACTCAAAAAACTATGGAAGATTATCTATTTTATCTAATTGGAAATTATTTGTAAAAAAAGTATTTGATATAAATTCCTCATGTTTTAATCCTAAACCAAAGGTTCAAAGTACCTTATTAATGTTTTCACCTAAAAAAAGTTATCTTAAATTAAAAAATTCAAAAAATCTTGAATTTGTCACTAGAATTTTTTTTAATCAAAGAAGAAAAAAAATAAAAAAACCATTAAATCAATTATTTAAAAAACCTTATGAAATAGTTGAAAAGTTAAAATTAAATATTGATTTACGACCCCAAAATATTTCGCCTGATATATATTATAAAATTGCTAAGGAATATGAAAAATTAAGAAAGTAGTTTATTTACATGATCCTCAATAAATTTTAAATTATAATTATTTTTAGTTTTATTTAATTCTGAATCCACTAATGAGCTAATTTGATCAAAACATTCTTGTAATTTATCATTAATTACAACATAGTCGTAATCTTTCCAATGTAATACATCTTTATTAAATTCTTTCATTCTTTCCTCTGCAATAACCTTGTCTTTCATATCTCTATTTGAAAGTCGATTAAATAATACTTCTTTACTAGGAGGTAATACAAAAAATGTGATAAGTTTGTATTTAAGTTTTTTATTTTTAATTTGTTGAGCACCCTGCCAATCAATATCAAATATAACATTTAAGCCTTTATTAAGACTTTCTGTTACAGGTTTTAGACTTGTTCCATAAAAATTATTAAAAACCTTAGCGTGTTCCAAAAATTCGTTTTTCTTTATTAAATCTTGAAAATTTTTTTCATTTATAAAAAAATAATCCTTACCTGAAACTTCATTATCTCTGGGTTTTCTAGTGGTGTGAGAAATAGATATTTTATAATTTTTATTTTCAGCTAGTAATTTTACAAGCGTTGTTTTGCCTGCACCAGATGGCGATGATAAAATTATCATTATACCATCTTTTATGGATGACATTTTTCTTTTTAATTGCTTTTACTCTCGATAAATTTAATAGCATCACTAACTGTAAGAATTTTTTCAGCTTCACTATCTGAGATTTCTGAACCAAATTCTTCCTCAAAAGCCATTACTAATTCTACTGTATCTAAACTATCTGCTCCAAGATCGTCTATAAAACTTGATTCATCAGTAACTTTTGCTTCGTCTATACCTAAGTGATCTGCAACTATTTTTTTTACTTTACTAGAAATATCTTCTGACATTTTAATCCTTTTCGTTATCTTTTTGTTAATAGATTAATAATCAACTTTGTCAAGCCATATACATACCACCATTAACATGAATTGTTTCTCCAGTAATATATGACGCTGCATCAGATGATAAAAAAGCTACAGTATTGGAGACATCCTCCCCTGTTCCAAGCTTACTCATTGGAATTCTAGATGTTAATACTGCTTTGATACTCTCAACTATCTTATCAGTCATTTTTGATTGTATAAACCCAGGTGAAACACAGTTAATTGTAATATTTTTTTTAGCATACTCTATTGCCAAACTTTTTGACATTGCCACAATACCAGCTTTTGAAGCTGAGTAATTAGTTTGACCCAAGTTTCCTGTATGACCGACTATAGAGGTAATATTTACTATTCTTCCGTATTTATTTTTGAGCATTTTTTTTATTGCATACTTACATAAATAAAATGTCGAGCTAAGATTTATATCAATTACTTTTTTCCATTCTTCATCTTTCATTCTTAAAGAGAGGTTATCCATTGTGATGCCTGCATTATTTACCAAAACGTCTAAACCAACCATTTGTGAAGCCACATTCTCAATAAATTCTTCTAACTTGGAATGATCTGAAATATCAAATTTTAAAACATTAAGATTAGGAAATTCTTTTTTTAAAGAATCTAATTTTTCAGTATTTGTTCCTGTAGCTAAAACTGTCCCATCAAGTGATAAGAATTTTTTAACCAAAGCATAACCTATTCCTCCGGTGGCACCTGTGATTAGTATTTTTTTTCCTTTAAAATTAATCATTAAATTTTAATTACATTTATATCTTCTTCGTTATTTATTGCACTAATTTTTACATTCCTATCTATTCTTTTAATTAGTCCTGAAAGTACTTTTCCAGGTCCAATCTCAATAAATTGTTTTACTCCATTATCTATCATATACAAAACACTTTCTCTCCATCTTACTCTACTTTCAATTTGTTGAATTAATAAATTTTTAAGTGAGGAATTATCTTTTATTTCAACTGCTGTTACATTTGAAATCAAAGGAGTTTCAAAAGTTTTAAAATCTAATTTTTCAATTTCACTTTTCATTATTTCG
>CETM01202705.1_pt1 | contig 10237 bp, 19 predicted proteins | sample 361451 | NCBI WGS metagenome assembly CETM01 (sample SAMEA2622690, study PRJEB7988) | marine metagenome | isolation source: saline water (ENVO:00002010), including
CCGCCGCCCTTAAAAAATCAGCATTGTGCGCCAGGTATTACACCCCACGTAACAACGCATTAAAAAAAGATTGGTCGGCCGATATAGGGCTTTATTTAGACGCAAACAGCCCCACTCCTGCAGCATGGTTAAACCCGCCATACAGCAACATTTTACCGTGGATAAATAAAGTAATAGAGCAGCAACATAAAGGCATATTAACCACGCTTTTAGTACCACGCGACAACCGCACCGAGTGGTGGCCAGCCAATAGCGCCAGCAAAATAATAGACATAGTGGGTTATTACGAAGATCAAGGCGTGTACTTACGCGGCCCCAAAAAAGGCCAGCCAAAACGTAAATGGCGCAGTGGCGGTATTCGCTTTATTAACTCGCTCACCGGCAAAGAGCTACCCGCCGAGCTAAACAAACCCATGTGCATTATAGAGTTCAACCCAAACTTAATTGGCCAACCATGCCAATACAGCACCATACCTAAAAACGTATTAATGGCCCTAGGCCAACAAGCACTAGCAAAAAAGAGTAAATAACCATGCAAAAAACACAAGTAACCCACGAAGAACACGCCGCACTAAGCCAATTGCACTTGGTAGATAGCACCGAGAGCGAGGCACATTCAAGCGACACGCTCACCCGTTTTGTAGAGCAATACAACGCCGAGCAAATACAGGCCGAGCAACAAGCGCAAATACACGCGCTATATAAGCAAAACACGCAAGACGAAATAGCCATACTAAAATCAAAATTAGAGGCCGAAAAACGCCTAACAGCTACACAGGATGAAAAACTAACCGAGCAAAGCGACGACTTAAAGCGCGCTGCAGTGGCCGTAGAGAACGGCGTAATAATTGCGCGAAAAGTAACAGCAAAAGACAACGAAATTGTAAGATTGCAAAGCCAGCTTAAAGCAGCACAAAACCAACTTAAAACCGCGCAAGAAAAAGTGCGCGAACTAAGCCAGCTAAACCCCAAAAAGCTAAAAGAGCAAGCAAAACGCCAAGCGGTAGCCAACGAAAAAGCACAAAGCCGCAACAAAAAATTAGAGCTAGAAAAAAAGGAACTTAAAGCCGAAGTAAGCGCATTAAAAGAGCAACGCAACATGGCCGTAAACAAAGTGGCCGAACTAAAGCAAAAACTTGAGCATAACACCGGCGCTGGGGTTTACCACAACGGCGAACACCACCTAATAATATGGCCGCAAAAAACCAAAATGCAGCGCGAGGACGGCACCCAATTTGAAAGCAGATCACTGTTATACCTACACCAAAGCGGGCGCGGCGGGCTAATTACCCACGACCCACAAGACGGCGCACAACTTTGCGCAGCCCCTAAAGGTGGCTTACGCCCAAGTAAAGCCGCCCTCGACTTTGCACAAACTTGGTTAAGCCAGGTAAACGACATACAAAACGGCGTTGTAACCGACGCCGACATGATCCCCGTTAACTTTAACGCCGACCTACAAGCGGCTGAATACGATTAAAGGCCATAAAAATGAAATTATCACTATTATTAACGCTTGCAATAAGTGTCATTTTTTCACCTATTGCAACCAGCAAAGGGGCTGCAACGGCCTCAGCGGCCACAACACCACGCGGCTCTAATCATGTAAATGGGGTGCATTACTATCGCAGTAGCAACCTAACCCCATATTATAAAAAGATGGCTGCAGAGCGTATCTTTTATATTGACGATAAAGCCTTTGCCACGCACAAAAGCCTTGGCACAATAAGTGTAGGAGAGTTAAAAGGTGGCAAGTTATTTACCAGCCATTTTGGCGGGCGCTGGTTTTACATCGATGCGTTTAAGGTGACAAAACCATGAGAATGACATTTAGTGAATTTAATTTAGTACGTAACGCGCGCGGTGCAGATGCCGCTCGTTTTGACATTGTAGATGATGAGGGCGAAAGCTATTGGCTATGGATGAGCAAAACCGACATAAAGCGAAATATTAAAGCATTCCCTGAATGTAAAGCCGAATTGCAAAAAGGGCTTAATCGCTACGGATAAAAAAAGGGGCCGCGTTAGCGACCCCTTATTTAACGTAGATACTTACTTGCCTTTGCGTTTAAATTGCAAAAGTAGTGCGATTAACTGCGCCACCGATACAAGCAAGGTTACAACTAAAATACATAGCTCTAACATCACGTACCCCCTTTTGGAATTGGGGTAACAAGCAAAAGGGATGCGCCATAGATAAACTTGATCACCTTCACTGCTAATCGTCTAAGATTTGCGCGCTTGCACCCAGTTGGGCGCGCCGCTGGTTTCCACACCAGCAACCAAGCTATTAAACTTGCTAAGCATTCTACCCTCCATTAAGGTTTACATGCTTCAAATACAACGTAGCAAGCGCATTAGACCCCTACTTTATAGCTAAATAAAAAGCATAATACAAACTTTATATTGTTGCGCAGCATATTGACGAAGCCGTCATTAAGCGCTATATTCGGAGCGTCTAAGATTTGCGCGCTTATGTGTAAAAACAGAAAAACCCGACTTCCAATCGGGTTTTTTTGTGCCTGTAATAAACCACTCATTGCCTATTTATTATTGTTTTTGCGCTCTATCCGTTCTTGTGTGGCCCAGTGCAATTGGCTAAATTGGCGGTTTGCTTGCATGGCCCGCCAACAATTATAACGACACCATTTTATAACATGTGAATTATTCAATGCCGCGCCTCTTTGCTTCAATATCCATTACACGTTGAAATTCAGCGTTTAAGTGAGCTTGGCAATAGCGAACCCCGTAAACATCGCATGAGGCTGGTTGCTCGCACACGCTACAAATATTAAATAACCACTTGCGTAATTTAGTAAACATACGCCCTCACTTTAATAGTTGATATAAATTGTCGCATTGCTGGCACTTGGCGCGCTTAGCCCCTGATCGGGTTTGTTTAAGTACACCATTACAATTAGGGCATGGCACTTGTGCAACTCGCGCGATCATCGCCTCGTTTATACCTGCGCTGTTATTTTTACGCGGCGGCAGCATACCCAGCGCTTTAAGTATTCGACGGTATTCGGTATTAATCCATTTACCGCCAGGTTCTAAGTGCTGGCCGTCGCCCATCATATCGCCGAGCTTAACAAGCTGGCTATGCAAATGGGCGTTTGTTTTATCGTTCATCAGGTAAAAGCCTTTCACCAATAACCGTTGTTGTATAACTAATAGAATACTCAGGCTCTACGTTATAAGCACCCCCGCAGGTATCGCAGGTTTCTTCACCCTCTGGCACCCCATCGGCCGTGCAAGGCTCATGTTCGGTAGCGCAATGCGGGCATTTTATATTATCTTGAGATTGATATTCCCACTTGTCGTACTCTCCACTGCGCTCAACCGCTTTAGCTACGCGCTTTAATGCGGTTTGTTTTCTTTCGCTAACTAATCGGGTTTGGCAAGCGGCACAACGCCAAGTGTTATTTGAGCAACTCCAAACATGCTGAGTTTGCGCACTGCGAGGTTGCTGGCATGTCACACATTTGTCGTGTTCATCGCATACAATATATTGCGATTGGCTAGGGTCGCAATGGCTACACCCATTTACCCAATACCATTTACTATCAATAAGCTTGGCGTACATTGCTTTATTAGTAGGGTGCTTTAATACTACATCGGCGTTTTCTACGCTTATAAACTCGCGTGTTTTTACCTCCCTAAAAAGCATCGTGCTGCCACTTCGCACTACGTCCATTGCGGGTGTTAATCGGCTATCGTTTATCAAATCCATTTTAAACCCCTTGCCCAAACTCGGTTAAATCTTCAAATTCGTCAAAAATAAAGCTTTCGCGAACCGCCACCACTTTAAGCACAACTTGCATTTCTTGTTGGCCGCACAGTATACGCCCTAAACTTACCTCGTTGTCGGCGTAATCGTGCTCTAGTATTTCAGTTACTAGGCTATCTACATTATCAACCGCTGTTGCGGCCACTTCTTGTGAACCTGTCATAATTGCTCCAAATTGCATTTTACCGTGTAAATAAACAGTAGCAATGAACGGCGCGCATGTAAACACGAATCGTGTTATTTAACTAAAAACATATAAAAAGTATATATTTTAAATATATTAAAAATACCTCTTGTATATCTTTTTTAAATAGCGTACATTTTACCGTGTAAAATAAAGGAGCAATCACATGATCATAGTTTTAGCGCATAACAAAGGCGGGGTGGGTAAAACAACCACCGCTTTAAATTTAACCGAAATATTGGAACCGGACATCGTTATTGATCAAGATGCGCACAGCAACTTGGTTACACTTAACAGCTTTAGAGCCGACAACGAGCAACTAAACGTATTAAGCGGATTAAGCAAAAACGAGTTAATAGCGCAATTGCAGCAAAGCGAGCAAGGTAAATTAATACTGGTAGATTGTGGCGGCTTTGATTCTGAGCTAAACCGAATTGCGGTGGCCCTAAGTGATTTGGTTATTGTGCCTGCTAACGACGACATAACCGAAGTGATTGGCCTTAAAAGCTTTGATGAAACACTAAAGCAAATTAGCCGTGATATGGGCGAACCAGTAAACGGCCGTGTGTTGTTTACTCGCGTACACCCACGCCGCAAAAAGTTTGACGACGTAGAGCAATTTTTAAATAACTCGGCGCATTTATCACGCCTTAACACGACGCTGGCAACGCGTAAAGATTACCCACTAGCCGCCAATGACGGCTACGGTGTAACAGCGCATAAAAAAACAAAATACAGTGATGCAGCGCGCGAAGTAACCGCGCTTTCAAACGAAATTAAAGCATTATTAAATATATAAAGCATATGCAAAATATACATATTAAATACTGGGGTAAGTTATGAGTAAGAGTAAGTTCGATAAATTAAACAACGTAGGTAAAAGCGCCGCTTTGTCTGAACAAAACACAAAGGCGGTTTCAAGCGAATATAAATCAAAACTATTAGGGCGCGTACCTGTCGCCGCGCAAGAAAAACACGCCGAGCTAAAAGCCCAAGGTAAAACCAGTTTAACGTTTAGCGCTTATATTATTGAAGCGTTAATTGAGAAGTTAGAGCGCGACTTGAACAAGTAGCGTAAAAAGTAAAGCCGGTGAACTTCGACCCCCACCGGCTAAATGCAACACTAAAGAGGAAACTTTAAAATGTCACAAGCAAACTATACAGCAATACAAAAAATGCGTCTAATTGATTTACACACCCTACCAAGCGAGCTGCTATTAGCATGGCTGGCTAGTAAACCCGCATGGCTGCAGGCGGCAGTTATTGGCCGCCAAGCGCATTAATATTTTTTTGTAGTATTTGGGCGATTTTCAACGCAGCATGATTGGTTGGTAAATCGCCCTCACTTGCTCTTGCAAGTAACACTGCCAACGAATGGGCGTTCTGTAATGAATCACTAACCTGTGCGTTCTTTTGATTGTCCATAATATATCCTTGATAACTGCATAATGACCAGTCGAAAATTACACATAAAATAACAACAATGCAATAAAAACTTACATTTTGTCAGTTTTTATTCAGGCAAGGTATGTAATTGTAATTAAAGTCGGTTATTATAGCGCCAATATTAATAAGGTATCTGCATGTTTAAAAAGACACTAACACCCGAACAACAAGCCGTACACGACATAATAGAGCGCGTGTGCTGGGCGCAGGGTGTTAAAAACAAAGCAGCACTTGAACGCAAACTCAGACTTAGCGACTCTTTTTGCGCGCAAAAAATAAAGCGCGGCTCAATTCCCTATGCACTACTTGACCAAACAGCCCGCGAAACGCATACAAGCATAGACCACTTATTATATGGCACCCCCATGGCCCAAATAGACCCAAACGACTTATTGTATATAAAGCAAGGTTTAGTAAAAAGCCTGCGCGAACTTAGCGAGCAAGGGTTTATTAATAAGGTAAAATGCTTAGAAGATTTAGAGCAGCTTGCCAAAAAACAAGCCGCAGATATAGAGCACGAACTACTTATACAATGGAATAAAGAGAGTAAAGAGCGCGCCTAGCGCTCTTGGTTAAACTTAGCGTAAATAACTTTATGGTTATTCTTTTTATCGTACTGGTTCATTAACTGGCCTATTGATAAATCCTCAGCAGGCGCTTGTATTTCTGCCGGTGTTATTTTTGGCAAATCCACTTGGTAACGCTGCATTGCCGGAAACTTACCCACGATCAGCGCAATTTCATTTTTAAGCTTTTCGGCTTCATCCATTAGCTGCATCGATTTAGTAAAATCGGTTTCATGCTTAGCATTAATACTTAGCATTATGGCCAGCTCAGATTTATCGCGTATTTGTTTTTTAAAAATACTATTGCGCGATGCAAGCCAGGTACTTGCCAATAACAGCAAAACCAATACCGCTAACGCGGCGTAAATAATATAAATCACGTTTACCCCCTTGGTAACTGCAAACTTAATACACGGCCTGCACGTGTATTCACTAAGCGCGGCAGCAATATAAGCACACCCAGCGCCCCGCTAATGTAAAGCACTGTAAAACTATACAGGTAATGTAGCACTGCAAACCCTTCTTGAATATCCAAAACCACAAATTTAAACCATAAAATAAAATGCGCCAGCGCCAATACTAAGGTTAAGCGCAGCACCACAAAAAACAGCCCGCCGTATTTGTAGCTAAAACGTATATGTAATCTATACACAATGAATATACTTAATATATTAAATGCACATAAACCTAAATAAACGTTTTGCGCTAAATCGCCGCGCTGGGTGTTAGCTAAAAACATTAGGGCGCGTTCCATTAACAATGTGGTAAGCATGTATTTAGACACCACCACCGCTATACATAAAAAATCACTAAACAATTCGCGCTGTCGCATCGCTCTGAATAACGACAAAGCTAACGCCAAAACATAAACCAGCGAAATAAGCACCTGTATAGAAAATACATTATGGTTGGCCGTGGCGACCAAAAGCGAGTTGTAAATATTTGAAAGGGTATTAACCATATTCATTCCTTGAGTAAGGCGTAAGAATACAATTTTGCCCATAAAAAAACCAGCTAATTAGCTGGCTTAATTTTAGGCTTACTTTGGTTTTTTTGGGTTTAAAATAATAATACCGCCTGACCCTTGTATTTTTGGTTTTGGTTTAGGGTTTAAAATAATAATGCCACCCGAGCCTTTTAATTGTTCTGTGCTTACGTTCGCTGGGGTTACGTCTGCTGATAGTGCGCTTACTAATAATAATGAAAGTGTCATTTTTTTGCTCCTTAAAATAGTTAAGTGAGCATTAGCAGGGTTCGTGCCAATATAAACGCCTGAAATAAAACAACACTCTAGGGTAAACCCTAGGGTTTATTAAATTAGCATTGCACAACGCGCAATATGTAAACTTTAGCGATAACAAAACAACTCTAAAGTTTAAGCAGGCACCGTGGCAAAAAATTACGCTTACATACGCATAAGCGATGCGCGCAAACAGCACAGCAAAGGGCAGCGCCATAACATAAGCCAATACGCGCAAAAGCACGGTTTTTTTATATATAAATGGTACGAATATAACTTAAGCGGCGCGAGCACCAATAAAACCCAGCGCGGGCTTATTGATTTAATAGAGCGATTAGCGCCAGGTGATCGGGTATTGGTTAACGATATAGAGCGACTAGGGCGCGACTCTATCAGCGATATTATGGAAGTAACCACCCGCATAATAAACGCAGGGGCCGAACTACACTTTTGCTTAACTGGCGACACCCTCACCCCCAGCCACAAAAACGACGTAGGGCAATTTTTTATTCAAATAGGGCGCGCCTTTGCCGCCCAAGACTTTAGCAAACAGCGCAGCTTAAAAGCCAAAGCGGCCGCCGCTAACCGTAAAGCGAATAATTTACCTGCAGGGCGCGCGCGTGGGGCCATAGTAAAAAGCAGGCTTGATACCAGCGAAAACCAAATATTATTTTGGTTAAGCCAAGACGTATTTAAAAGCGAAATAGCGCGGCGGTTAAATGTAAGCAGTACCGCACTTATAAAATGGCTTGATCGGCGCGACGAGCTAATATGCCAAGCCCGCGAGCGGGGGCTATACGAAAGCGGGCTAAGCATTGGAGAAATAAAACGGCGGTTAAAGGGTAAGGGTTAAAGTGTTTTTGCAAAGCATTCTATTTTAATTTTTAATTCGCTTACGCATGCCTCAGCCTCTTTTTTTAACTCATCAAGTGACGCGGCTGTTATTTTTCTCTCTTTTAAAACTTTTTCACCTATTACCAGCCTAATTGTACCATCCCATACAGGGCTGTGCGGCGTGGGCGGGTAAAAGCGACTAGTGAAACTTATTAACTCACCATCAAAGTCGAGCTTAAAACCACAATCAAACAGCCAGCGCGAATAGTCTGTTTGTTTGTTTTTGTTAGCCACGTTTTGCCACTCTTTGGCGCTTTCCCAGTTTTTTAAATAAAGCTCATCATTTTTATGCATGTGAATGCCCTTATATAAACTATTAGGCCGCGCCTAATGGTTGGTTAATGTTCCCAACTATCCGGAATTTCCGGTTAGTTGCAATTTTACCCGAGTGCAAGCCCTTGCCAGTAAAGGCAATACGCCACCCATGCAAAAAACCCTAGTATAAAAGATAGTGCCATATCTTTTGGTAAATACTTAATGGCATGGTCGTTTATTTTTGTTCTATAGCTACTGCAGCGCCAAACGCACAGCGCAACTAAAAAACCAAATTCGTGATTGTATGCGTAAAAACACCAATCAAGCCACAATATAAAAAAGGGCAAGTTTTGCGGGTCGATATAATCTATTAGCATTTACAGCCTAAATAAGTTAAACCCGCAAGACTTATAAAACGCCACTAACTCTTTGCGGGTATTGCATTTAAAGCGTGGTAAAAAGCCTTGCTGGTATTTTTTACGCGAACCAAATACCCAGTACTGGCCCTTAATCATTTTATGGTACATAGCTAACTCATTTGTATTTCAAACTTAGTTACACCGTGCTTATTTAAAAACGCGGCCATGTTATCTAAACGCCAGGTGCGCAAATCATCGGCGCGGCCATGGCGTACCGTGTACGCAATCGCTTGGCCTGCAATAATGCCGATCACATGGTATTTATTCGTGCCTGCTTGTTGCTGGGCCATCACCTTGTTAAATACTTTTGCTTGCAGTAAGCGTAAAAACTCGCCCTCTTTTACGCGGTTAAATTTAATGTTCATGCTACATATTGCCGTTTTGTGGTGTTTGTTTTGGGTTAATGTCGCTAAGTACAGGCAGCACACCTAAATCAATAATGCTTTTTGCATGCGAATACTTTATTTTTTTGTAGGTAAACCACACTTCGCCGTTTTCTACTTTTATGCGCGGGCCATACGCTGTATTAACCAAGGAGCCATGCGTTAATAGTTTACGATGGTGCTGTAAAAGCGCTTGCGTGGTTAACGCCTGATCACACGCTAAGTCATATTTACATAAGTAGCGTTCTTGCCATTCATGTTCGCCAATTTCAGCAACAACCAATACCAACGCATAACCGACCCCCTTTTTTATTTCTAGCGGGGTCGCGCTTGGCTCATTTGGGTTAAACATATCTAATTGAATTTCAGCCACGATCACCGCCATAACAATTAAGCACATCAAAAATTAAATACTCATTGGGCGGGGTAAAGCGGCCAATGGTGGTGGGTTCGCCTTTATGCTTAATTTGATAGGCAATATCGTGCTCTTGGCGGTGTATCGATGGGCACTCAAGCACCGGTGTTTTTAAGCGAGCCGCGTTTAAGTAATCATTAAATTGCATTTCATTAACGAGTAAAGCCAAGCACCACCCCCGTTTTAATAAGCTCTACACTTTCGCAGCGCACCCACTGCCATTCGTCGGCGGGTATTTGGTCACGTTCAGGAACCAACGCAAATAACCCCTCAGTAAAATTAGAGGCAATCACATAATGTTTAACCCCCTCGTACATTACGTACATGTGCGTGTGGTGTTCCATGGTGTTAAAAATGGCCCTATTCATGCGGCAACCTGTTTTTTAGACGGTATTAAGTTAGCTGTAACAAGGGCCGCCGCTGCAGGTGGGCATACTGCGTTACCACAGCGGGCCACTTGATTTTGCTTAGTGTTCTTTTTGCCCTCGCTATTAAACGCGGTTTGGTAATTAGCAGGAAACCCCATGGCCGCGTACAGCTCGTGCGGTTCAAACATACGCATACCAATATCAACAATTTGGTATTTACTGCCTTTAACCATGACAACACCGTAACGGTCTTTGGTGGTTATAGTGCCTAATGGCTC
>CETM01068182.1_pt1 | contig 10229 bp, 7 predicted proteins | sample 361451 | NCBI WGS metagenome assembly CETM01 (sample SAMEA2622690, study PRJEB7988) | marine metagenome | isolation source: saline water (ENVO:00002010), including
ACAAAATCAGGTTTTATATAATCAAGTAATCTTTGATAGTGAGTAATAATTAAAAATGAATTTTTTTTATCTCTTAATGTGTTCACACCATCAGCAACAATCTTCAAAGCATCGATATCTAATCCTGAGTCAGTTTCATCTAAAATTGATAGTTTTGGTGCCAGTAATGACATTTGTAAAATCTCGTTTTTCTTTTTTTCTCCCCCTGAAAAACCAACATTTAATTGTCGATTTAATTTATCTTCATCAAACTTAAGATCTTTGGATTTTTCTTTTACTAATTTTAAAAATTCTATAGCATCAAGCTCTTTTTCTCCTCTAGCTTTTCTAATTGCATTTAAAGAGGTTTTAAGAAATATATTTGTATTTACACCTGGAATTTCTAACGGATATTGAAAAGCTAGAAATATTCCTTTGTGAGCTCTTTCCTCGGTTTCTAGTTCAAATAAATCTTTTCCTTCAAAAAGAATCTCTCCAGAGGTTTCGTATCCTTTTTTTCCTGATAAAATATTTGATAAAGTGCTTTTACCAGAACCATTAGGGCCCATAATAGCATGTACTTCTCCAGGATTAATATTTAAAGAAAATCCTTTTAAAATAGACTTGTTATCTATAGTTGCATTTAGATTGTTTATTTTGAGCATTAACCAACACTTCCTTCTAAACTAATTCCAACAAGTTTTTGGGCTTCAACAGCAAATTCCATTGGTAACTGTTGTAAAACTTCTTTACAAAAACCGTTTACAATCAGCCCAACAGCCTCTTCTGAACTTAAGCCTCTCTGCTGACAATAATGTAATTGTTCCTCACTAATTTTTGATGTTGTCGCTTCATGAGCTATAGTTGATTCTGAATTTTTATTTTTAATATATGGGACTGTATGTGCTCCACATTTGTTGCCCATTAACAATGAATCACATTGGGTATAATTATTGGAATTAGTTGCTTTCGATGAAATATCAACAAGACCTCTATACGTCATATCAGAAAATCCAGCACTTATTCCTTTTGATATAATTTTACTTTTAGTATTTTTTCCAAGATGAATCATTTTTGTCCCTGTATCAGCTTTTTGATGATTATTTGTAATTGCAATTGAATAAAATTCTCCAACTGAATTATCTCCTCTTAAAATACAACTTGGATATTTCCAAGTGATAGCAGACCCTGTTTCAACTTGTGTCCACGAAATTTTAGAGTTTTTACCTTTACATAGACCCCGTTTAGTTACAAAATTATAGATACCACCTTTGCCATCCTTGTCTCCTGGATACCAGTTTTGTACTGTTGAATATTTTATTTCTGCATCATCAAGAGCAATTAATTCTACATTGGCTGCATGTAGCTGATTTTCATCTCTCATTGGTGCTGTACAACCCTCTAAATAACTTACATAACTTCCTTTATCTGCTATGATTAAAGTTCTCTCAAATTGACCAGTATTAGAGGCGTTAATTCTAAAGTATGTAGATAGCTCCATTGGACATCTTACTCCCTCAGGAATATATGCAAAAGATCCATCTGTAAAAACTGCTGAGTTAAGAGTAGCAAAAAAATGATCTGTTGTTGGAATGACTGATCCTAAATATTTTTTAACTAGTTCAGGATGTTTTTGAATTGCCTCTGAAATTGGGCAAAAAATAATTCCATGTTTTGTCAATTCTTCTCTAAATGTGGTTGCAACAGAAACAGAATCGAACACAGCATCAACGGCTATACCATTAAGTCTTGCTTGTTCTTGAAGTGGAATCCCAAGTTTTTTATAAGTTTCTAAAAGTTTTGGGTCTAATTCATCTAAATTTTTTGGTTTATCATCCATACTTTTTGGTGCTGAGTAATAGTACAAATCTTGGTAGTCAATTTTTGGATATTTTGGTTTTTGCCAATCTGGTTCTTTTAAAAGTTTAAATCTTTCAAACGCTTTTAATCTAAAATCAAGCATCCACTGAGGTTCTTTTTTTATATTTGAAATAAACTTAATTACATTTTCATTCAAACCCTTCGGAGCTCTTGTATTTTCAATGTCAGTTGAAAAACCGTATTTATAATCTTTTAAATTATCAATTTCTTTTTGCCTATTATCCATATTAAATTCTTTGTTCTGCGTTATTTTTTAATAAATCTCCTAAACTTTTCTTTTCAAAAAAACTATTTATGTGGGTTTCTAATTCATCCCAAAGATTGTGTGTTATACATTTTGTAGCTTTACCATTACAGCCTTTTTTAGAATCTTTTTTGCATTGCACAGTTTTAACTTTTTCATCGACTGCGTGAAAAATATTAGTAAGTTTTATCTCATTTGGTTTTTTAGAAAGAACGTAACCTCCTTGAGTTCCTCTAATACTTTGAACAATTTGATTTTTTTTGAGTTTTGAAAAAATTTGTTCAAGATAATCTAATGAAATACCCTGTCTTAAAGATATGTCTCTCAACGAGACCGGATTGATATTATCAAACCTTGCCAAATCAACTAATGCCATTACAGCATATCTTCCTTTTGATGTTAATTTCATATTACCCTTTAAAATTAAGGTGTTTTATACATACCTGACTAAATTGGTCAAGTATAGAATATTATAAAAAAATTAACATATTGTCGCTCACTTATGATAAATGTATTTTTTTTTTGAGAATAATAATCAATAGCACTTATGGACAATAAAATTTTAGAAATTTTCATACCTGGTCCTGCTGGAAGACTCGAGGCAAAATATTTTAAAAGTAAAAAAAATACTTCCCCTGTAGCTCTGGTGCTTCAGCCTCATCCTCAGTACGGTGGAACTATGAATAATAAAGTAGTTGTTGAAACTTTTAATATATTTATGGAAAATGATTTTTCAGTTTGCAGGGTAAATTTCAGAGGTGTTGGTAAAAGCGATGGTGAGTTTGATAATGGTCAAGGCGAACTAGCAGATGCAGCAGCAGCTCTAGATTGGTTGGAAAGAGAAAACTTTGATAACTCTCAATGTTGGGTTTCAGGTTTTTCTTTTGGTTCTTTGATTGCAATGCAATTACTAATGCGTAGACCCGAAATAAACAGATTTATAGCAATCTCTCCACAACCTAATGCTTATGATTTTTCATTTTTATCACCTTGTCCAACTTCCGGCATGATGATCTATGGGAAAAAAGATGAATTAGTACCTGTAGAATATATAACAGAGTTAGATAAAAGATTAAGTGCCCAAAAAGGAATTAAAGTAGAATTTCAATCTGTTTCTGATGCTAATCATTTTTTTTCTAAAAGTGAAGATCAATTAGCTAAATTGTTGGATAAATATATCAAGAAGGAAACGGCTTTATATTAAAAATTTTTTACTAATTCACCTCCTGTGCATGGTTTTTTACAACCAGTTGTACTAGGAAAAGAGATTGGTAATCTTAAAAAAGATCTAATAGCTAAATAACCAAAAGCTTGGGACTCTACAAAATCTCCATCTATCAAATATTTATCAATTGGTTCAATATTTGTTTGTTCGAAAATTTTTTTTATACTTTCTAACAGATACTTATTTTTTCGCCCTCCTCCACACACTAACCATTTATTTACAATTGGCTGTCCCATTTTGTGAGTATACTTCATACCATTGGCTATATGCATTGCAGTAAAATTGGTTATTGTTGCGGCACCATTTTCTAATGAAAGACCCTTTGCAAAAAAAATATCAAAATCTTTAACATCTAACGATTTTTCATATTTAGAATTCTCTGTAAAATTTTCTAAAGCTTGATTTAAAATTAATCTATCAATTGTTCCAGATCTTGCTATTAAACCATCCTTATCATATTTTTTTTTGGAATTTTTTCTTATCCATTCGTCTATCATACAGTTTCCTGGCCCAATATCATGAGCATATATATCATTTAGTGAATAACCTAAATTTTTCCAATCTACTGTAGAAGTAATGTTTGAAATACCTCCTATATTTAAAATATTTAAAGGAAATCCTAATTTAAATTTTTTATTTATTTTATTGGCAAGAACGTTATGAAAAATTGGTGTTAAGGGAGCTCCTTGGCCTCCGTTTTCAAGATCATTTTGTCTAAAATTAAAAACAACCTTTTTCTTAGTTAATTGAGATAATAGTTTTCCATCCCCTAATTGTTTTGTAATTTTTTTTTCTGGATCATGAAATATCGTCTGTCCATGAAAACCTATTAAATCCACTGAGGATTTTGATACTTTAAATGTTTCAGTTACAGCTTTAGCATGAAATAAGGTGATTTTTTTTTCTAAATCATTGATTTCATCTAAGTGTTCTTTTAATTTATATGAGTCTGAGATTTTTTCTCTAATAATCAGTATTTTTTGGACTAATTCTTTGTCATATTCAAAATATCTATCTAAAATTGATGAGAATTCTCTATTACCATCTGACTCAATTATAGATACATCTACTCCATCTAATGAAGTGCCACTCATAAGGCCCATTGCTGTATATATTTTTCCCATTCTTATTTTTTTTTATCAAATAATGTATATTGTGGAACTATAGACCTATGAATAAATTTTTAAAAGAATTTAAAGATAGAGGTTTCTTCTATCAATGTACTAGCGAAGAAGAATTATCAAAATTATTAGATAAAGAAAAAATCAGTGGTTATATAGGTTTTGATTGTACTGCTGAAAGTCTACATGTTGGTAGCCTTCTTCAAATAATGTGTTTAAGATTACTTCAAAAACATGGTCATAGACCTATTGTGTTATTAGGCGGTGGGACTACCAGAATTGGTGACCCCTCTGGTAAAGACAAAACAAGAAAAATATTAAATGAAAAAGAAATAGATAAGAATATTAAAAATATAGAAAAAATATTAAAAAATTTTTTAGATATCAAAAATCCAAAAACTAAACCAGTTTTTGTAAATAACTACTCTTGGCTTAAAGGATTAAATTATATTTCTTTTTTAAGAGATATTGGAAAGCATTTTACTATAAATAAGATGTTAAGTTTTGATAGTGTTAAAACTAGATTAGAAAGAGAGCAGTCTCTAAGTTATATGGAATTTAATTATATGATACTTCAAGCTTATGACTTTCTAGAATTGAATAAAAAGAAGAATTGCACCCTTCAAATTGGTGGTTCTGATCAATGGGGAAATATTGTAAATGGCGTTGAACTAATCAAAAGATATTCAAATAAACAAGTTTATGGCTTAACTACTCCCTTAATTACTTTATCTTCAGGGGCAAAAATGGGAAAGACTGAATCTGGAGCAATTTGGTTAGATAAAAAATTTTTATCAGCGTATGATTACTGGCAATTTTGGAGAAATACGGATGATAAAGATGTTGTAAAATTTTTGAAAATTTTCACAGATCTTGAAATAAGTGAAATTCTCAATTTACAAAGTAATAATATTAATGAATTAAAAATATTATTAGCAAATAAAACTACTGCGATGCTTCACGGTAAAAAAGCAGCTCAAAATTCAGAGCAAGCTGCTAAAGAAGCTTTTTCAGGTAAGTCACTTGGTGCTAACTTACCATCAGTGAAAATTAATTCAAAAGATCTTGATAAACAAATAAATATTATGAACCTTGTAATTTTATCTAAATTAGAAAATTCTAAAAGTGAAATAAGAAGACTATTAAAAGGTAATGCTATCAAGATAAATGATAAGCTTATTAATGATGAAAAATTTATTATTAAAAATGAATTATCTAATAAAAATTATTTAAAACTTTCTATTGGAAAAAAAAGACATATTAAAATTGAGCTTGTTTAATTTTTTTTAATCTTTTCTAAAGTTCGAGTAATAAATCTAGGCGTTAATGTTTTAATAGGATTTACAGTAGTTTCTAAATCGCCTGGGGGGCCTTTTATCTTAAAACTTACACCAAAAACTCCTTCTCCAACTTTTTTTCCAACTAATATATCTCCAATTAATGGTATTGATGAAATTGTTCTATTGACTGTTGTTGCTGGAACCAATGTTCCCCTTAAACTAATCAATTTTTTGCTCTGAATATAACCTTCCATTAAAATTGAAATTGCAGGACCAATTGCATAAAGTTCTTCTATTGTCATTAATTTATCTTTACTTGAAAATTTCATTTCAAAATCTGTAAACCTTATACCCTCTCCTGTTAATAGATCGGCTATTCCTTGCAGTGATGCCAAAGTTAATAATTTAGCTAATACTGGGATTTCTTGTATCTTAAAATTATCAATTCTTAATATAGAATTAGTAATACCATTTTTTTTTATAGAATAAAAATCAAGATCGCCTTCTTCGAAACCTTTTATAAATTTATATCTGTCTACAAAAGGCTTAGCTTTATATGAATATAATGTTGTAATTTTTTCTTTACCATTATCTTTAATTGTAAACTTAATATTTTTCTGATTTGAAAATTTTGATTCTAAATTTAATTCAGAAATATCATTTTTATTTAAGGATAAAAATCCATTTAAATTATTAATAAAATTTATTTTGTCTAAATGAATTTTTTCAACATCAAAAAATATTTTGAAATTTTTACTAAAAAATTTAAGTTTTTTTTCATTATCTGAATTTAATAGTCTATCTATTACATTGTTAATATTAAAATTTTTTCCTGAAATTAAATAATCATTATCTTTTTTTATTAATCGTAAATTATTTTTTAAATCTTCTTTATCAATATAGTTTAAGTTAATTTCGCCTAAATCATCAATTTTATTATCATTTGCTAAAATTAAGTTTTTAATCAAAATAATATTGTTTTTTTCTCTTAAAGATATTTCGTTAAATCTTATTTTTTCTTTAATTTTACTTTGGCCTTTAAAATTTAATTCTAAATCTGAATTTTTGATTTTTTTATAATTTAAAAGATCTAGCTTAAATTCATTTTTTGAAATATCTAATTTTGTTTGAAATATAACTTCATCTTTTTTTTTGTTTATTTCATAATTTATTTTGTCAATTTCATTTTGTAAAAAAATTTCACCTGCTCCAACAATATTTAAGTCATTTTTTTTATATTCAAGTCTTAGCTTTTGATTTTGAAATATTAGATCTTTTTTAATTTTTGGAAAAACTCTTTTTAATTTTAAAAAATTTTTAACCTTCAAATTTTCAATGTCTACATCTGATTTTATATCTAAGTCTTTGACCTTAAATTTTTGCGTTATTTTAAATCTAAAATCATTTTTTGAATTAAATAAAATTTCTTTAATATCTAATTTTAAGAGCTCAGTATTAATAAATTTATTAATTTCATTTTTTGTAAGACTTGTGTTTTCGCTATTAAGATTACCCGAAATTAAATATTCATTATTTTGTTTAAATCCTTTAACTTTAGGTATTGAGATATTTTTATTATTTATAAGAAATTTAACGTCACTAAATTCTAAATTTTTTTCATTTATTTTAAAAATGAAATCAATCTTATCTAAATTATATCTTTTAAATAAACTTATTTTGCCGTCTCTTACTAATCCATTAAATTCATAGTTACTTTTAATCTTACCAAATTGATCAAATTCTATTTTTAAATCAGCAACTAAGAAACCTTTTTTTATAAATTTTTCTGCAATAAAAATTTTTGGATCATTATTTATTAACCTTACAAGAGAAATTAAATCTTTTATTGCTAAAGATTTAGTTGAAATAGAAATTTCAGTTAAAGCAAACTTATTATTTAAAAAAGATCTTATAGAAATTTTAGATTTTATAGTTTCGATTTTTATAATTTTATCTCTATAAATTAGATCCGTGGCAATAGTTTTAGCATTGATACTAAAGCTCAATAGGTCAAGTGTTGCACTTACATCATTAATATTAATTTCTAAAGTAGGATTAATTTTTTTAATTTGAGATATTATTTTTGAATTAAATTTATCTGTTTTTACTCCAATGATACTTAAATAAACTATTAAAATTAATAAAAATATTATTAAACTAATTAATGATCTGTAAATTATTTTTTTCATTTCAATTGGTATAAAGATTGTTCTAAAAATTCATCTATTTCTCCATTTAAAACTTTGTCAGGACTTGCGCTTTCATAATTGGTTCTGTTATCTTTAACTAATCTATATGGCTGTAAGACGTATGATCTGATTTGGTGACCCCATCCTATTTCTGATTTAGATGCTTCAGTATTTTGATTTTGTTCTTCTTTTTTTTTCATTTCAAAATCATATAATCTTGCTTTTAACATATTCATGCATGTTTCTTTATTTTTATGTTGTGATCTTTCATTTTGGCATTGTACTACTATTTTAGATGGAACATGGGTTATTCGTACAGCACTATCAGTTGTATTCACATGTTGACCTCCAGCACCACTCGAGCGATAAGTGTCTATTCTTAAATCTTTTTCTAATATTTCAATACTAATATTTTCATCAACCACAGGATAAACCCAAACACTTGCAAAACTTGTATGTCGTCTAGCACCTGAGTCAAATGGTGATATTCTTACCAATCTGTGAATTCCAGATTCTTTTTTCAACCAGCCAAACACATAGTCACCCTCTATTTTTATTGTTGTTGATTTTATACCAGCTTCATCTCCTTTGTGTTCACTGACAATTTGATACTTGTAATCTTTATTATCTGACCATCTTAAATACATTTTTCTTAACATGTCTGCCCAATCTTGGCTCTCAGTACCTCCAGCTCCTGCATGTATTTCAATATAGGCATCTAATGGATCTGCCTCACTGGATAAGAAACATTTTATCTCATTTTTTTTTGCTAATAATCTTAAATGTGAAATATTTTGACTAACTTCATTTTGAATATCAGTATTGTCTTCCTCTAAAGCTAATTGATATAAATCATTAAGATCCATGAGTTGATTTTTTGATTGATTATAAGAATTTATTAAATCTTCAAATAATTTTTTTTCTTTAATAATCTTTTGAGATTTTAATTTGTCATGCCAGAAATTTTCTTCAAGCATTTTTTCATTATGATTATCTAGTTTTGACTGAATATCATTTTTTTCAAAGATACTCCTTAGTTCTTTGATTAATTTTTTCTATTTCTTTTTTAAAAATTAAATATTTATCATTCATTAGTAAAACCTTAATATATTATTAGTATCTAATCTATTGTTATTTGAATATAAAACTTCACCATTAGATATGTTTTTACTTTTATAAGACTCAATTATGGTATTTTTTGAACTAAATTTTGCTTTGTTACCAGTATTTGGGTCTACAACCATTAATGTAATTTCATCAGGAACTTTAAATGGTCTTGCGTCTGACTTTTTGACTCCCTTTTTTACAAATTCTTCAAAAATAGGTAAGGCTGCCTTAGATCCTGTTTCAAACTTGCCTAGTGGTTGAGGATTATCCATTCCAACATAAACACCAATAACTAAATTTGAAGTAAAGCCAATAAACCAAGCATCTGTATTTTCATTTGTAGTACCAGTTTTTCCAGCAAGGTTTAACCCAAGTTTTTTTAATTTTTTTCCAGTTCCTCTCTCTACAGCTCCCTGTAAAATTGAGGTTAATTGGTAAGCTGTCTGAGGTGATAAAACTTTTTCATAATTATCCTCTATTTTAGGAAATTCTTTTCCAGTAAATGAAATTTTATCACAATTCGTGCATTTTCTATTTTCGTTATTAATTATAGTATTTCCTTCACCATCTTGAATACGATCGATTAACACAGGTTTAATTAATTTACCTCCATTAACAAAGGAACAATATGCTGATGTTAAATTTAATAATGTTGTTTCTGCTGAACCCAATGAAATTGATAATAATTCCTCTGGTTTTTTGTAAATATTCATTTTTTTTGTAAAATTTGCAATTTTGTCTACACCTAAATTTTGAGCAATCCTTACAGTCATTAAATTCCTAGATTTTTCTAATCCGATACGCAATGTTGAAAGACCATAAAATTTTTTTCCATAATTTTCAGGTTTCCATTTTTTTAAATCTACACCCTGATCCAAAACTAGTGGCGCATCTAAAATCAAAGATGATGGGGTATATTCATTTTCTAATGCTAATGCATAAACAAAGGGTTTAAAAGCTGAACCTGGTTGTCTCAATGCTTGAGATGCTCTATTGAACTCACTATTCTTAAAACTAAAGCCTCCACTTAAAGCTAAAACTCTTCCAGTAAATGGATCCATTACAACTATGCCACCATTAATTTTTGGAAGTTGTTGAAGACTATAAGAATCTGAGGTTTCTTTTTTTACATAAATTACATCACCAACTTTAAACAATTCTTTAAATTCTTTTTTAGTCCAAGATATATTTTTATAATTTATT
>CETM01052365.1_pt1 | contig 10225 bp, 10 predicted proteins | sample 361451 | NCBI WGS metagenome assembly CETM01 (sample SAMEA2622690, study PRJEB7988) | marine metagenome | isolation source: saline water (ENVO:00002010), including
TCACTTTCTTGGTCTTCATTCATATGGAACTGGTGAACCCATCTCCATCCATGGCTGCATACTTCATGCCCTCCTAATACAATTTGCTTTGCAAGATCAGGATATCGCTCAAGGCTTCGGGCGGCGGCTGTAAAAGTTGCCGTCAACTTATATCTTTCGAGTAGCGACATTATTCGAGGCGCTCCCCTCTTTATTCCATATAGATAATTACTCTCGTTTCCGTAGTTTCTTATTGGTTTTTTAAGAACCACCCCCAACTCATCTACGGGTTCCGGTCCTTTGTCTCCTTCAGCAATCGATAATTCAGATCCCTCTTCCACATTCACAACAAGCGATAAAGCTAAACGTTTATTTTGCGGCCAAAATGTTGCTTCCAAATTCTATACTCCAATTTAAAATTATTAATTGTTGAATACCATTTTGGTTAAATAGGCAGCTATAGTTATTTTAGTCCACGAATTGATTGAAACCACATAACTCAAAGCCATTGCCAATTATTACCTGACGGATCTTTTTTGCCATAACCACGGCGGCTGGATTATCACCGTGAACACAGACAGTATCCACATCTATGCTTATTTTTTGTCCTGAAATACTAGTGATCGTTTTGTCATCTAACATTTGAATGACGCGTGCAGCTGCTTGTTCAGCATCATGAATAATTGCTCGTGGCTCACTTCGCGGCACTAAGTTTCCATTGTCTAAATAGTTTCTATCCGCATAAATTTCCTTAGCCATTCGCAAACCATATCGATCAGCCGCGCGCTCTGTCGCCATATTAGGCATCACAATTAGAATTAGATTTGAGTCTACTGACTTGACTGCTCTAGCTACCGCATTGGCCATCTCCTGGTCTTCAGCGATGATATTACCGAGCGCACCATGACACTTTACATGCGTAACGCTCGCACCACATGTCGCAGCAATCCCCTGCAAAGCGCCTATCTGATAAGCTATTTGACGTTCTATCTCTGCTATTGAATCTCCAATCAAACGTCTACGTCCAAAACCCTGCAAGTCCATAAAACTTGGGTGCGCACCGATTGAAACAGTATTCTCAATGGCTGTTTTAACCGTTTTTGTCATAACCAATGGGTCTCCGGCATGGTAACCGCAAGCTATATTGGCACTGGTTATAATTTTTAAAACATCACCATCTTCGCCTTTAGTATATGTACCCCAACTTTCGCCAAGATCTGAATTTAAATCTATTTTCAAAATTCCACTCCAGTATACAACTATTTTGTATATGTTAAGTAAGAAGAATGCGTACGATTGTTTCAACCGGCCGCTAACTTAGACTGATTTCATTTTCCATTCTGTCACCAGCAAAAAATCTGTCGGCATTTGCAAAAATTTCTTTGAATTTAATGACCATCGTATCTCGTGTTCCAGGCGCATGGTGAGGCGTTAAAACAACGTTAGCAAACCCCGCAAAAGGATTCGGGTTTGCCGGTGGTTCTACTTCGAAAACATCAAGCCCAGCCCCCCCTAAATGTCCACGTTTTAAAGTATCTATTAAGGCTAATTCGGAAACAACTGGGCCTCGGGCACAATTTATTAAAGTAGCGTCGGGCTTCATTATGCTTAACGCCCGTGCATCTATCATGTGATGGGTTGCGTCTGTTAAGGGTACGTGCAGGGTTACAAAATCACTTTCTTTCAGTAATTCATTAAGTGTTACTCTAGTGGCTTGGAGTTGATTTTCTATATCTTTCTCTATTTCCAGTATATCAGTGTAGAGGGTCGTTACATTGAAACCAATCAGACGCTTCGCTACTTGCTTCCCAATTCTGCCAAAACCTATTATCCCAACTGTAGAGCCGAACAATTGACGGGCAGTTGACCGAAATGTATTAGAATGCCAATTCCCTTTGCGGAGTTCTGAGTCGCAAAAAGCAAGACGCCTGCCAACGGCCAGCATCATCATTATCGTGTGCTCGGCTACACCCTCGCTTGTTCCCTGGGGTGTCACAGCTAATCTTATCTGCCGCTTCATGAGGCTCTTTGTAGCCACTGTGTCGTGATAACCTACTCCTTGGTGAAGCACGAGCCTGAGGTTTACAGCAGCATCTACATCTTTTTCTGACATTCTCGCTCCGCCGACAATAACTAACTCTGCTTGTTCCAATAAGTGACGACGTTCTTCATTAGAACCGTCCTTTAGAGTTAATAGCTCGTACCGCTCGTCTGGCATGACCAATCTTATTAGATCGTAGAAATCTTCGCTCGCGTTTATGAGATAGAGAACTTTTTTTCGCATTTTAGTACCTGAACAAATAATAGTAATCGACCATAAATAATTAGTCTATTTTGCCCGCTCTTGCCTCCTCAACCATTTGTTCGAATTCTTCTAAATTTTTTATAACAATAGACCCTCTATTGCGCTCTATAACACCCTTCCTTTCCAACTGTTTTAATTCGCGGGTAACTGCTTCGCGATGAGTACTTATTCTGGCTGCAATTTCTGCATGTGTAGGCGGTGGGGAGATCCGTCCTGCCCCATCTACTATTCGGCCAGCGTGAGCAAGACGTAGCAGTTCCGCATGCACTCGGTTTGGCACTCCCAAAGTACTAAACTCTACCACTCGCTCGTTAAGTGTTCTTATAACACTCACCATTGATTTCATTACCGCTATAGACGCGGTGGGATATTTTGAAAGTATGTCTAAGAAAACACTGTCAGGCATCTGAGCAACAAGTGTCCTCGTAAGGGCGACTATTGTTGCGGATCGTGGTCGACCATCAATGGCAGAAAACTCACCAAAATAATCGCCAGACTTTAAATCGCTCATAATTACACGCCGACCTATTTCGGAAAAGACCGAAGCCTGAACTTCGCCTCTGACAATAAAGTAAATATCTGTACTTTGATCATTGAGATTGAGAATCAACTCCTCTGGCTCGAACCTCCGCCACTTGCAGCGCTGTCCAAGCAAATATAATTCCTCATCTGGGATATCAGATAAAAGTTTTATATTTCCAAGAGAATATTCCTTAGTCATCCGTACCTCCCGCCCAGAGCCTTGAATTTGCGTGAAGTTTGCCTGAAGTTAACAATAAAAAACTCATTAAATTGCTTTCAACTTACCGGTTCGTGGGAATTCTCACACAATCGCACCACCAACTGCACTATATTTATAGTATAGGAGAAAACAGCCGTGGGAACTAACCAAAAAGCAACAAAAGAATCTTTGAAGACATTGAAACGCCTTAGAAAGAGGAGGTCTTGCAATGATGGTAAAGACTGAACGGAAACCGATGGAAAAATCTAACAAGATTAAAAATACAGACCGCAACGGTATATTATTAGCGCTAGAGAAAGATCTGGAGTTTATCAAGAGCGTTGCAACAAACCATAAAAACTGGAATGAAGAAACAGCTAGAGCTGTCACTAAACTGATAGGATGGGGTTCCGTAGAGCGAGTACTTAAAATTGGTAAAAAGGCTCGTTCCTTAAAAAAGTCTCACGCAAGAGAGTGGGAAATTTAACAAGAACCGGGCTTTCAAAGTCAGACTTCGTTATCACTATCCATAATAGTTTTTTGGCAACCCACCAATTTCCATAAGAAACTTATGGAATAAACTCCCACACTCCATTATTTAACTAACAGTGAATAAAATGTTTCTTTTGGAGAATTGCATGGCTGTCATCCTGAAATCTGGGCTGTCCGAAAAAATAAAAGCTGAAGAAAATGACAAAGTCCAATCTATTGTTGAAACGGCTCTAGCGGATATTGAAAAGCACGGCGATGTTGCGGTGAGAGCTATGTCTAAGGACTTTGACAAATGGGATCCAACAGAGTTCCTTCTGTCTGAATATGAAATCGACGCGTGTATAAAAAAACTTTCACGCCAAGAGATAAACGATATTAAGTTTGCTCAAGAACAAGTTCGTAATTTCGCCAAAATCCAAAGAGAGGCTCTTGCCGATGTTGAAGTTGAAACACTTCCCGGCGTAATTCTTGGACACAAAAATATACCCGTTAATAGCGTTGGTTGTTATGTACCCGGCGGGAAATACCCTATGGTAGCTTCAGCACATATGAGTATAGTCACCGCAGGAGTAGCCGGTGTTAAAAGAATAATTGCAGCCTCTCCGCCATTTAATGGCGCACCCAATCCCGCCGTAGTTACTGCAATGCATCTTGCGGGAGCTGACGAAATTTATTGCCTAGGCGGCATTCAAGCAGTTGGAGCGATGGCCTTAGGAACCGAGACTATTTCCCCAATCGATATGCTAGTTGGGCCAGGAAACGCCTTTGTTGCCGAGGCTAAACGACAACTCTATGGACGCGTTGGTATAGATTTATTTGCGGGACCCACTGAGACTTTAGTCATCGCTGATGACACCGTTGACGCCGAAATATGTGCGACAGATCTCTTGGGCCAAGCAGAGCATGGCCCAACATCGCCAGCAATTTTAGTTACAAACTCTGAAGGACTGGCAAGAGGAACAATAAAAGAGGTAAATCGTCAGCTAAAAGTATTACCTACTGCGGCCATTGCAGAAAAAGCGTGGGCAGATTATGGGCAGGTCATTCTGTGCGAGAATGAAGCAGAAATGCTTGAAGTGAGCAATGAAATAGCCTGTGAACATGTACAAGTAATGACACAAAATCCAAACTATTTCCTGGAAAACATGACTAATTTTGGTGCGTTGTTTCTTGGTCCTGAAACCAATGTTTCGTACGGTGATAAAGTGATAGGAACAAATCATACACTTCCAACAAGAAAAGCCGCTCGGTACACAGGTGGGTTATGGGTAGGAAAATTTTTAAAAACTTGCACTTATCAGCGAATAACGTCGCCAGAAGCTAGTGCGCTGATTGGAGAATATTGTTCCAGGCTCTGCGCAATTGAGGGTTTCGCTGGACATAAAGAGCAAGCAGATATACGCGTCCGTCGATATGGCGGCATTAACAGCGCGGGACAAGATTGAAAAGCGTGACCGACTTTTAACAAAGGAGGAGTCATGATCAAAAAGAAAAAGCGCTCTCTCGATCGGTTTCGGCTTGATGGCTTGAGAGCATTAGTAAGTGGTGCTGGCCGTGGATTAGGCTATGCTTGCGCTGTAGCGCTAGCCGAGGCCGGAGCAGAGATAGTTGCCTTAAGTAGAACGCTGAATGAGTTAGAAAAGCTTCAGCTAGATATCCAACGTGATGGCGGCACAGCTGATATAGCTGTTTGCGATGCAGCTGATCCGGACCAAATTAGCGAAATTGTTCCCAAAGTCGGCCAAATAGATATTCTTGTAAACAACGCAGGGACAAATATCCCTGAAGCGTTTGTTGAGGTCAGTCTAAATAACTTAGATACCATCTTAGACTTAAATGTGCGCGGTGCATTTCTGATGTCGCAAGCAGTGGTTAAAGAGATGCTGCGGCGAAATCATGGTGGATCGATAATTCATATTTCCTCGCAAATGGGTCATGTTGGAGCCCCCAACAGAACTGTTTATTGTGCAAGTAAACATGCAATTGAAGGTTTAACCAAAGCGATGGGTGTTGAACTTGGACCGCATGGTATCCGCGTAAATTCTGTAGGCCCTACTTTTATAGAAACGCCACTGACAAAACCTTTTTTTGCAAACAAGGAATTTACTGCCGACACAATCAGCAGAATTGCACTAGGAAAAATCGGACAGGTAGAGGATGTGGCTGATGCCGTTGTTTACCTTGCTTCACCCGCTTCCGGGATGGTTACAGGAAGCAGTCTTCTAGTAGATGGTGGGTGGACTGCAAGGTGATCCAAACCACGAATAGTGGTCTCAACGACTGAGTTTTTAGAGTAAATTTTTTAATTGTTAACTAATGTTTCCTATTTTTCTATTAGGGATTGCTTCACCCAAACATCCTGTGCTGGGGTTTTTTCTGGCCGTCTAGCTCGAAGTTCATAATATTCGCGATAGGATAAATAAGTTTTGTAAACTTTTCGAAGTTCTGTCACGGCATCGTCGTGCAAATCAATGCGAAGATCTACATTCTGAATAATATCGTTTCCCTTTACTATCAGAGCCGCTGATTTTTCAGGTAATGGCAAGCCCTCAGAATTTGCTTGACCGCCAGCCCTTTTCCCCGCCTCTAAAGTAATGAGCAACCGCTCTGCAAGATCCCCTTCGCCCGTCTCACGATACGCCTCAGCCATTGCACTTACAACATCTTCAGATTTTAATACATTACCAAATACCGCAAACCCCTCACCTACTTCATGACCAGCCCATGTTCTGCAGTTTGTTCCAGTATGCATGCCAACATCACCAGAGAGATTAATTATCCCAACTTGGCGATAGTCAAAACCAGGATCTGAAACAGCTAAATCTAATATCGCTTGAGATGGCGCGCTATTGCTAGTTAGCGACTCTAACGCCAGCGGGCCTAATGCCGGGTTTGCAAAAGCCTGAGTCGATAAAACCACGTGATTGCCCATAAAAAAAGGGCAATAACCGCCCACCGCTATCGAGTAAGTCGCTATTCCTAAACCAATCTGACCACTGTCTTGGCATCTTGCGATAACAGTGTAGGTCATGTGCTTATCCCCTTACTTTGGTGGAAAATTTATGCGTAATATCAATTTAATGGACCAGGCCATCTTCCTACAGCTGGAATAGAGATTGTCATCCTTTTTACGACAGGCTGTATCAACTTTTTACTGCGCCACAAAATAAGCGCCACGATTAGGAGATTAAACACATTCCATATAAACCCGTTCAGGAAAGCAGCTTCATAAGATAACGTAAGGTCAAATATCTCACCAGAGAACCAACCGCCAAAGGCCATGCCACCTATTGTTGCCGACAGAACTAATCCTACGCGCACACCCGCTTGAGAAGCGGGGTAATATTGTCTAATTATGACAGCATATGCTGGGACAATCCCTCCTTGGAATAAACCAAATAAAGCCGACACTAAATATAAAGCTACAATATCATCTGCGGGCAAATACAAAAGTAATGACACGGCTTGTAATAATGACCCTATAAACAAGGCCCAAGCTGGACCTATCCAATCAGTAATAAATCCAAACGCTATTCTGCTTACAACACCCAGCCCAAACATGAGTGACAACATTTCGGCCCCTCTTTGAGCGCCAACTTTTAGATCGACACAATACGCCACAATGTGTACCTGAGGCATCGACATTGCCACACAACATGCAATTCCTGCCAAAATGAGAAGTATCTGTAGTGTCCCAAGAGAAAATGGGGCTCGCGTTTCACTTGCCATCTCTTCTTTAACAGCCTCTTTAGGTTCAGCGGGAGGACTTCCACGCAAATAAAACGCTAATGGTACCATTACAACAACACAAACTAACCCTATTATCCCATGTGTCATTTGCCATCCTAGAGAATCTATTAATTCTCTCACGATTGGTGGCCACACAGTTCCTGCTATATAGCTTCCTGTAGCAACCAAAGAGACCGCGATGCCTCTGTGTCGCAAAAACCACAGAGAAACCGAGGAAATCATTGGCCCAAAAGTTCCCGACGCACCAAAGATACCGATGAGTACTCCTTGATAAGCCAGAAATAGCCAAAAGCTTTCAACAAAAGCTATGCCAAAATAACCAAACCCAAGACACAAAGCAGATATAAGTGTTGGCGTGACAACTCCAAATTTATCTACCATCCGTCCCATAAAAACGTTTCCAAATACAATGCCCAGCATCGTTACTGTGTAAGACAGAGAGGCTTCGCTGCGATCTAATGAAAAATAATTCTGTATCTCGGGAAGCAGAATGACGGAGGACCACATGCCGACACCACCAACACTTCCGATCACAAGAGAGGCTACTAGCCGCCGCCACGCGACTGGGCCATCCACATCTACTTCAGTTTTTACTTCGCTCGTATGACTCATAAAGAAAAATCTTTCGCTAAGAACTTAGCTTCAAACAGTCTCATCTATATTGTTCCCAAAAAAGGTTTGTACTATTCGATAATAAAAATCACAACGCTCCAATAATTCACGTTAACTTTACTAGCTGTTAGCTAGTCTGTGAAAGCGCCTTCAGAGCATCAAAATCAGGATATTCTTTACCGTCAGGTCTTAAGGCCTGAATAACAACGTGATCCGCGCCCGCGCTAAAATGCTGTTCTAAGCAACTCATTATTCTCTTATCGCTGCCCCAACAAACCATAGCGTCTAAAAACTTTGGAGACCCCTCTCCCTCCAAATCTGAATGCTTAAAACCCATTCTTAGCCAATTACTAACATAATTTGGCCATCGCAAGTAGCGATCCATTTGTTTTTTAGCAATGAACCGCGCATCAGATAAAGAGTTTGTTAGACATACTTTCTGTTCAATACAAAGCCACGCCTTCGGCCCCAAGACTTCCCGTGCTTTCGCCGTGTAATCGGGGGTTACGCTATAGGGTATCGCGCCCTTGCTTTTAGCAGCGGCCAGCTCCAACATCCTCGGCCCTAATGCCGCCAAAATAACATTCCTATCCTCCATTCGAAGACTTGAATCAATACTGGCATTTCCAAGTTTTTCTAAATATTCGTTCATTGAAGAGACTGGCTTACCAAATTTGTGGCCGCGAACCTCCTCAACAAAAGAAACGTGACTTACGCCAAGCCCCAAAATGAATCTGTTTTTGAAAAGCGCGTTTAAACCATCATGGCCTTGCGCAGACGTTACAGCATCTCGGGCATAAATATTTGCTATGCCTGTTCCCACAATCAGTTCGCTTGAATTAGCTAATAAATATGCTGCAAGTGAAAATGACTCAAAAGATGTGGCTTCGGGAAACCATAGAGAGCCAAAGCCAAGATTTTCAACATTATTCGCAAGTAATGCTAACTTTTCTCTGTCCAAAAGATGCGTCGAAGCGAAAACACCTAAGCCACCTAATTTTATAATTTCTAGCTCCTCTCGACTTACGAAGTGGTTGTATTCGGTTTAAAAAGACAACGACCGAAAAATATGTTTAACGGCCTTTAAAAATTGGTATCCGCTTTTCCCGAAAGGCTGTACCCCCCTCTTGCTGATCTTCGCTATTTCTAATCGTGAACAATTCTGCTCGAGCAAGCGCATGAAGTTCAGATGGGCCTTTTGGCGTAACAGTATCGCGCACAAAGCGTTTAATCATACCGACAACTAGCGGAGCACTATTCGCCAAAATTTTTGCGTAATCCATTGCTACGTCAATCTGTTTTCCGACTGGAACGACTTGGTTGATCATACCAACTTCATATGCTCGTTGCGCATTAAAATGTTTACCCGTCAGCATCAACTCCATAGCTATTTTATGTGGTATGCGCGCCGCCGTACTGGCGATTAGACCACCACAGAAACCTAGTTGGGCTTCTGGATAGAAGAAGTCTGCATTCTCAGCAGCTACCGCTAAGTCACAAAACTGCACCAGGCAATATGCTCCACCAACACAATATCCCGCTATTGCAGCAATGACTGGTTTATCAACAATCACCCCGACCCCTGGCATGCATTCCCAAAGGTCCGGGTCTGTTGGTGGATCCTTTATATCTGCTCCAACGGAAAAAGCCTTGTCTCCTGAACTAGTAAGCACCGCACACTGGTCATCGGAATTTTTAAACCGAACGAATGCATCCCTGAGTTGAGCGACTAAGTCGTTGGACAACGCATTCATTTTTTCTGGTCTGTTAATTGTAATTAGCGCGATACGATCGCGAGATTCATATAGAACAAGTTCACTCGTCATCACTCATACTCTCTTCACAAGTTTTCTTTAAAACAGGATACTCTTTAGTTATCAGTCAATTTAGTGCGACCAAATCCTTCTTTTAGAATATCTGATAACGGATATAATAGAAGATATCTCGTCTTTTAATCATTTTTTGGATTACCTTAAATTGATCAAGAACATTGTAAGCGTAAACAGTAGAGGAATAGAGAATGACCGAAATAGAAATTTCTCCCCAAAATGACGACTTAAGTTTACGTGCCCACGCAGTGCTTCCCGGTGGCCATTTTGGCAATATGGCCAGTGACGTCATAATCGCGCGAGGAAAAGAAGGAAGAATTTGGGATACTAGAGGCAATGAATACGTAGACTTTCTTTTAGGATCAGGCCCCATGTTTGTCGGCCATGCACATCCTAAAGTTACTGAGGCAATCCTTAACCAAGTACCAAACGGAACCACTTTCTTTGCGAACAATGAGCACGGGATAAAATTAGCTGAAGAAATCTGTTTCGCAGTAAATTGCATCGAACAAATTCGTTTTGTTAGTTCGGGATCTG
>CETM01172603.1_pt1 | contig 10223 bp, 8 predicted proteins | sample 361451 | NCBI WGS metagenome assembly CETM01 (sample SAMEA2622690, study PRJEB7988) | marine metagenome | isolation source: saline water (ENVO:00002010), including
CTTTCCGACCATAAAACGCCAAATAGCTCTTTATCAACAAACGGCCGAGGAAGCTAATGTCCAAGTGCCAGAGGCTCTTCCGATGGGTAGAGAATTATTCGTGCACCGAGATGCGGCAACCGCATGGAAAGTAGCTGCACCGTATTTGAGTGGAAAGTACGAAGCCTACTCCCAATGGGGCCAAGATAAAGCGTTACCGGAAGACGACAAATTTGCTGATGAATTCCAAGAACTGGCAAAAGATAGATTCATAGTTGGAAGTCCAGAAGATTGTATAGGGGAATTGAAAAGGTATGAAGAACTTGGTATTGATCAAGTGAGCCTCAGGATGAATTGGCCGGGAATGCCTCTCTCCGACGCGATAAAAGGGCTTGAAGATTTTGCTTCCAGTGTTATGCCATCTTTGCGCTAATTTCGCTAATTCCTTTATAACAGCATAAATTAATTGGTTAACATTTCTAAGCAATCGATTAATGCAACCCAGATCTAGAAGTCGTTTCTTTCTCTCAACGGTGTAAACAAAAATAGGGAGATGCGGTAACTAAGTACATCTCCCTATAATCAGGACACTGTTATTAGCAGGGCGGAATGCTCCGCAAAAGCCTATTTGGCGCCGTGTTCCAGAATAGCATTCAGCACTGTCCCTGGCTTCATTGGAAGCTCATTTACTCTTACCCCGATTGCGTCATAGACAGCATTTGCAATAGCCGCCATCGGAGGGCATATAGGAACCTCTCCTACTCCTCTCACTCCATATGGATGATTAGGGTTAGCAACTTCTACTATGACTGTGTCTATCATGGGCAAATCAAGAGATATAGGCATTCTGTAATCCAGGAAGCTCGCATTCATCATGTGCCCGTCATCGTTCAAATAGTACTCTTCGTTCAAAGCCCAACCGATACCTTGAACCACCCCTCCTTGAATTTGACCTTCAACGAAAGAGGGATGAATTGCTTTTCCTACATCTTGAGCGGCAGTGTATCTCAAAATGCTGATTTTACCAGTCTCAACGTCCACTTCAACATCAACTACATGAGTTGCTAGTGCGGGACCAGGGCCAGGAGGTGTGACTCCAGCTCTGCCGACCAATGGACCGCCTGTTCCGTTCATTCTGGCTGCGATTTGCTTGAAATCAAGTTTAAGTTCAGGGTCAGATTTGTGACTTAGCACTCCGTTTTCGAACTGGACATCTTCTTCTGACACATCCCAAATCTTTGCTCCTCTGGCCACTATTTGAGCTTTGATATCTAAAGCAGCTACATGGCAAGCCATTCCAGTCTTGAATGTTACTCCACTTCCCCCTGTGTTAGACGTAAATCCGATAGTATCGGTGTCTCCAACCTGTGGTTTGACATCGTCCACAGAAATTCCTAATGTTTCTGCGAACTGCATTGCTGAGGTCGTTCGAGTGCCCCCGATATCTGCAGATCCTTCAATCAGGTTTACTGTACCGTCGGGATTAACAGTGGCCATAGCCGTGGCAGGACCAGTTCCATTGAACCAGAATCCGGAAGCAACTCCTCGACCTGTGTATTTACCATTTAACGGCGCGGAATAATGAGGATGGTTTTTAATCGCGTCTACTGTCTCCTTAAATCCCACTTTGGGGTTTACTGGTCCAGTAGCACGACGAGTACCTTCCTCTGCGCTGTTTTCTAGCCTAAAGTCCACAGGGTCCACTCCAAGCTTTTCGCATAATTGATCTATAGCGATTTCCATAGCGAAAGCTGCTGTAGGTGCTCCAGGGGCTCTATAGGCTGTCGCTTTAGGGCGATTAACCACCACGTCAACACCTTTGATATAGGCATTTGGAATGTTGTACGGGGCGAATATACATTGACAAGCTGGGGATACAGGCGAACCAGGAAAAGCTCCGGCTTCATAGACGAGCACTGCGTGCCCTGCAATAAGTTTTCCTTCTTTGGTTGCTCCTAGCTTCACTTTTACGTTAGTACCAGAGGTTGGTCCTGTAGCTTCCAATACGTCCTTGCGGCTCATAACAATTTTGACCGGTCTACCAGCTTTTTTAGCGAGCAAAGCTGCAAGGGGTTCTACATAAGACATAGTCTTGGCTCCAAACCCACCACCAATCTCGTTTGGAATCGCTTTCACGTCTGATAGAGCTACTTGATTCAGTTTAGCAACTTGTTCCCTGACCATGAAATGCCCTTGGCTGCTTGACCACACGGTTATCTTCCCGTCGTCGTGCCACATTGCAGTTCCGCTGTGAGGTTCGATGTATCCTTGATGAACCGGGGAGGTTTTGGTCTCTGTTTCTACGATGACATCTGCATTGTTGAATGCAGCATCGACGTCTCCCAAAACAAACTCGAATTCGTTCGCGACGTTTGAAGCAGGGGTTTTGTCGTCGTCATCCATCAAACCTCCTGGGCGGAGGGCTGGGTTGCTGATCGTTCCTAGTCTTTCGTGCAGTATAGGGGCACCATCTTGCATGGCTTCTTCAGAAGTGCTTACGTGCGGTAACACTTCATATTCAACATCAATCAATTTGGATGCTTCTTCTGCGAGGTGCGCAGAATCGGCAGCTATAGCTGCAATGGCGTGTCCTTTGTATAAAGCCTTTTCTCTGGCCATGACATTCTGTCCCCAGAATCCCATATTGACCATTGCTCCTTCAGGCATTTCAGATACTTTACCGGGTAGTATTGGGAGATCGTATCCGGTTATGACTGCGTGTACGCCTGGAATTGCCATAGCTTTTGAAGCGTCAATAGAGATAATACGGGCATGAGAGTGAGGACTTCTCAGAATCTTGCCGTGTAACAATCCAGGCAGGTTTACGTCTGCACCGTATCGAGCCTTACCTGTGACTTTGTCGTAGGCATCTTGGCGCTCAGCTCTCTTGCCGACGATGTTATATTCTTTGTTGGATAAAATAATACTTGGTTTGTAGTCTAACATAGGGCCTCCAAATTCTATTATCGCGAGTGATACTATTGTATCTTAATTGGGCTCGGATGTTAATGCTGTATAAAGCAAGAAATCAGAAGTGTTTCAATTTACCTTGGTTGAATGTATGATGGAGCAATTCCTAAGGCGGTCTTCTATGTCAAAACTCAACATAAACGTGTCTGGTCCGTTGAAGTTACTTGGAAGCAAAAATTATTTTTGCATATGGAATTCTATCTTCTTTACTGGATTAGCGAATTTCACCGAGCAATTTGTTGCAATTTGGTTAGTGCTCGAGTTGTCTAGTGGTTCCAAATGGGCACTCCTTCTGGGCGGAGGCATTACTGCTACAAGACTGATGTTTTGTTTCTTGTCTGTTTTTTCGGGTGCTATTGCAGATAAAGTATCAAGGAAACTGTTGGTTAGTTCCATGCAGTTCGTGGCAGCCATGCTTTCTCTTGTATTAGTTGCATTATTGCTCGCTGACGCTTTAGAACTCTGGCATCTTTTCTTGATTGTATGTCTGACTGGAATTTCTAGAATATTTGAAATGCCGACAGCCCAAGCCCTCGCTGGCGACAGCGTTCCCCAACAAGAGATTCCTAGAGCCATGGCACTGGTTAATGGAGGACGGAATTTAAGTATGGTATTGGGGCTCTTATTCGCTGGATTTATGTTTGATGTCTTTGGTCCGGCAGGAACATTCTTAGTCATCTTCTTCTTTTATGCAATTGCCGGCATATCACCATTGTTTATGAAAATAGTGAACCCATCCAGTATGGATCAAGGAGAAAACATTCTAAAATCTATAGGAAATGGGTTCAAATACGTGTCCGCAAGACAAATTCTTTGGGCCGCTCTCCTGGTTGCCGTACTAATCAATGTAACTGGCTTCACGTTCCACCAAACGTTACTCCCAATGTTTGCGAATGTAGTCATAGAATCCAATGCCACCAAAGCATCTCTATTGATGATGGTATTTGCTCTGGGAGCTTTTAGTGGGTCCTTGATAATCTCAACCTTTTCCAGGAATCAAAGGCAAGGACTCATGCTGATCATTGCGGTCATCGTGTGGCATTCAATGATGATCTTGTTTTCGATCATTACAACCTTTGAAATATGGTTGATGATCCTGATGGTTGCCGGCTTTGCATGGGCGACAACGTTAATAAAAATTCAAAGTCTCTTGTTGGGTCAATCCGATCCCAGTTATAGAGGCAGGATCCAAGGACTACGTACGTTAGCGATTTATCCTCATGCTCTTGGAAGTCTGTTCTCCGGTTGGATGGCTGGGGAAATAGGAGTGGCTTCCGCAGTTGCTATTAACGGTGTGTTAGGGATTTTCCTAATAACGATCGTCTCACTGATAGCTCCCCAGCTTAGAAAGAATTAATTAGGAGGCACTCATGAGAGCCATAGATACTCATTGCCACGCATCACCATACTGGTTCGAACCCATAGAGGTTATGATTCATCAGATGAAATTAAACTCTGTTGAGAAATCCCTCTTGGTGCAATTCTTCGGAGTTTATGACAATGATTACCTCATTCAGCAAGCCGAGACTTACCCTCAAAAATTCAGAGTAGCTGGACTAGTTGACCATACTAAGAATCACGCTAAAGAAGATATAGAAAACCTGTCCTCACGAGGGGTGCAGGCAATTCGATTCACCGCTGATACTAAGTCCCCGGGAGCTGACCCATACCATATTTGGAAATGTGCCGAATCCGTCGGGATGACTGCTACAGTCATGGGAGCCGCTGAACATTATGCAGATGAGTATTTTGAAACTGTTATACAAACTTGTCCCAATCTACAATTCGTTATAGAACATTTAGGAGGTGTGGGAGCATTTTTTGGCCCAGGCAGGCCTTCCTCAGATATTCCTTACGAGGTGTATAAGAAAACCTTAACTTTAGCAAAGTATGAAAATGTTGCTATCAAGATGACCGGGCTTGGTGAGTTTTGCGAGAGGCCACGGCCATTGCCACAGCCCATGCCGTTCCTGGAAATCCCTCCTGTTATTGAAATGGCTTTAGAGGCCTTCGGTACAAGTAGAGTTATGTGGGGTAGTGACTATCCTCCAGTGTCTGCACGAGAAGGATACAAAAATTCTTTGAGTTTTCCTTATGATTATTTAAATTTAACTTCCGAAGAAAAAGATAAAATTTTCTATACTAACGCCGTAAAATACTGGGGGTTCAAATAAAATAAGGAGAGACTGATGCCAAGAATAACAATAGATCTGAACAATTCAAAAGAATTAACCAAAGTAGGTGCACAATGGAAGTTCGCAATGGGGTTTATTCCAGGGAAGGAAAATGAAGGGCTTGTAGCACAAGTGGAAGAATCTGAAGCTAGGCTTCCTTCTTATGATGACTCGGATTGGGAAATATGCACCGATATAAGAAGGAGCCATTCCAAAGGTTTCACTTTTGGATGGTACAGGATTACTATGTCTGTTCCGTCGATGATAGACGGAGTTGACGTGAGCGGCTGGAGAGTCTTCTTTGAAACAAATGCGGACAATTACGGGGAAGTGTGGGTCAACGGACTTATAGATCGAAGCGTGGGCACCATAGTAGGATTGAATTTGCCGCAGCGCATAGAAATCACGGAGGAACTAGCAACCGAGCGGACCATAGTAGTAGCGTGTCTCGTTGCTAATGGGCCGCTTGGAGAACCAAGAGGGGGTATATTTTTAAGACATGCTACCCTTGCATTTGAAAACACGGATAATTATTAGATCCCTAGGATGTCTCTAAGTGTAGTAAGTAGGACCGCTGTCATTATGACGCCAATCATCCATACTAACAGCGCCCTCAGTTTACGTTCGTAGTCTAAAGCTGAACGAATAGCAAGGACTGACGCCCAGGATTGCCATACAAACACCCCAAGCACAAATAGTGGATTTATCAATCCCAGTAAATAAAACACCCCTGGTAGTTGAGCGAACCCCAAGGTGCGGGCAACCTGCCCAATGGTCGCGTGAGTCTTAGGGGTTTTTAGTATGGTCACCCCTAATGCGTATGTTATTCCAGCGAGGATACCCCATTTGAGAAGAGCGAAGATGATGGACACCGCGTCAAACCCGCCTACAAGCGGTATGGCTCCTACCGCCAAACAGATTGCAGTTATGAGGACTATGGCCGCAGAATATAAAGTAAAATTACTATATTCCTCCACATGCTCGAAAGCCGATTGCTTTAGAAGTAGACAGTCTAATATTAATTTTCCCATGTTATTCTCCTAGACAACATGTTATATGACTCCTCAGTGAGGAACACATATTTTCAGGCCGAATTTAGCGAGTTTTGGAGTTTTATAAACCTTTTAGGTACAATGCAGGAAACCAACGGCTAGAGAGGATCTGTGAAAGTACTGCTTATCGCAACAAATATGGAGTCACGGATGAACAACAGGATGAACGCCCAGCCACTCCCTATTGGCCTAGCGTACATCGGTGGGTTCGTGAACAAGGAACTTCATTCAGTCAGACTCTTGGACCTTATGTTTTCTGAGGATTACAATGCAGATGTAATAAACGCTATAAAAACATTTGCTCCAGATGTTATTGGAATTTCACTTAGGAACTTGAGCAATCATAGCTATATAGATACCAGATGGGCAGTGCCCATTACGCAGCAGGTTATTACTACGATTAAAAAGGTGTCACAAGCACGGGTGATTGTAGGAGGCCCTGGTTTCAGCACCTTACCTGTACCCTGTTATGAATATGTAGGTGCAGATTTTGGTTTGGTAGGGGACTCAGGAGAAGCTTTTAACGCTTTGATCAGTGATATTGAGGCTGATGAACTAGATCCTACAGCTTACCAGGGCCTGGTATATACAGACTCCACCGAGACTCGATATGATGGCAGCGTGTGCACTTCCAGTTTTACCCCAACTCCTTATTATGAAGGTCTTAACTTAGATCTTTACAATAAAGCTGGGTTTGGCATCGGCGTAGTGACCAAGTTGACTAGCTGGCAATACGGGTCTGGCTCATTAAGAGTATCCAAAAGCCCTGAAGACATCATCTCTGAATTAAAAACGTTGAGCCGTCTAGAAAATTTTAAGAAAGTCTTCTTTATTGATAATGCCTTTAATGTACCTAGCAAAGATGCTGAAGTTCTGTGTGAGGCTCTAATCCATGCTAGACTCGGATTGCATTGGAGCACAGTGCTTTCTCCTAGCAACCCAGATTCACAATTAATCAAATTAATGAAAAAAGCTGGGTGCGTGTTTAGTTTAATTACGGCGGATGATGCCCTAACGGCGGATGATGACAGCATATACAAAATATGTACCAGGGAAAAGCTGGGATTTGGGCTCAATGTTGGATTTGGAGGAATCGGGGAGTCTGAAGACAGCGTGAACAAGAAATTGAAATTCCTATCTGAAGCCAATGCTACCATCAGCTATCTGAGATACGGCGTTAGCGTCATGCCCGGGACAGCGGAGTCAGGAGCATTGCTCCAATCTGGACGTATAAATGACGAAAAAGAATTAATAAAACCTCATTTCTACGTTGATCCTGCTGTAGAGCCTTGGCTTCTTGCAAAACTGAAAGAAATGAGTGCTCTGAACCCCAAATGGAACCTTACATAGGCCAATATTTAAATAGTTAACAACGACAACGGCTCCAATAATCCCCGTTTCTTTGGACTTTTGCCCACACTCCCTCATATTACCTCAAAAACTCGGTATTTTGGCCCTTTAAAAGTATTGACTTCTCTTTTCTTTAATTCTATGATTGCGGCGCGTAAATTTATGACGTCAATATAAACTAAACCGTAACAGGAGGTTCGAGATTCGTTATGGCAATCAGATTAAAGGGATGTACAAAGTGCAAGGGTGATCTGATCTGGTCCGATTATGAGTGGACATGCTGCCAATGTGGAAGGACTTACTACACTGAAATGCCTGAGCCTAATATTTATAAGAGGAAAACAATCTCTTCAGAAGACTCAAAGCTACAGGCCACAGAAAACTAAGCATACTGACAATAACCTATAACCCTTTTGTAGATGGTACCATTGGTGCCATAGGAGTACTTTTTTATGTCAGGGTTTCTTCACAATCTCGACCTGTACAAGCAAGGTGGACAGAGTCACTTATATAAGACGATGCTGGACGGCATCCAGATAGCGGTCAAAACTCCGATACAAGGGCGGCCTTCATCTCTAAAAGCATTCAGGAAAGAGTTAACAATAATTCAGAATCTTCCTCCCCATCCTAACGTTCAGACACCAATGCAGGTAGGGGAAAATGCAGACCTAGAATTCTACACTGCCTTGTGGGTGGAACAATCATTATCAGACTATGTGGGCTGCGCGGAACAAATCGGGGATGCAATCCCTCAGATTTTGTTAGGAATCTGCGAAGGGATTAAACACATCCATAACCAGGGTGTCCTTCATTTAGACGTTAAGCCTGCTAATATTCTTCTAGCTGACAATTTTCGGCCTGTGATTATAGACTTCGGGCTTTCAAGATTATTGGGGTCCCCGCCTGACCAACTCTCTGATGTTCCCGAAGGAACTTATCAGTACATGGCTCCGGAACTGTGGAATCTGGGACGTGCCTCCGCAGCTACAGATATATACTCATTGGGGTTAACGGTATTGCATCTACTAACCGGGAAACTCCCTTTTATGACCTCTTCAATCGAATCAGTCAAGCAAGGCCATCTGAACATAAAACACCCATTAATCCCACAAAACACAGAGTGGCACAGATTAAACTATTGGTTATCAAAAACGGTAGCTCCTAATCCTGCCCAAAGATTCTTTAACATGAATGACACTATAGATGAACTTTGTGTAGGGCTAGACTTGTCCTAAACCGATATCAAAAAGGAAGGGTAAACTGAGACTCTACTGGCTTGTCAGATGTGGCATTTTGGACGGAATTCTTCTCCGCATAGGCACAGTATTTGCATTCTTCGTTAAACGGGGGAATAGTGTCACTATTAAGCACGCTCCAGGCTGACAACACAGCATTATCTACCCAGTTATTGTTAAGAGTGTCATGAACTAAACGAACGTCGAATAGTAACTGCGCTCCAAATTGTTCGACATCTTTTTTCGCGTTGGCGTAGACAAGGACTCCGAGGTTAGTAACATTAAGTCCCTGTTTCGCGACCAAGTATTGGTAGAATTCCAATTGCCTCCAATAGCCAGGATATACATTGCTTACAGCCACTGTGTCTTTCTTGGAGGTACTCTTATAATCCACGACAATGAACACATCATTGATGGTATCGTGCCACAAGTCATCGATGGCGCCGAATAATTCGAAATTCGTTTCCGGGTGGTGAGTTCTCACTCCTTTGAAATTATACCGCCAAGTTTCCAGATCTGACCTTGATGCTGGCACGAGCCCAGGTCTCAATGAATCCATGATTGGGTGAGAGGTCTGTGTCCTCCTATAGATGTCAAACTCTTTCTTCAGTAATACGTCGACTGCAGAATTCAACAAGAATGGAGGTCCAGATGGACGACCTATTCCAAGTCTCACGTCCAAGTAAAAACAGCGCGAACATTCAACCGACAGGTCTATTTTCGTTCTACTGATAGGGAAAGGCTGGGAAACATGTGGCTCGTATAATCTTTTTGGCATTAACTCCTCGCTACATCCACTGATTCATGGCATCACAGGCTTCTTTTATAGCAATGCTGGCCTTGTCCAAAGCAGGTGCCATGCTGAAGAACCCGTGAATTACACCGTCATACCTTGAAATAATCACCGGCGTATCATTTTCTAAAAGTTTTTGTCCATAGGCTTCTCCTTCGTCCCTCAGCGGATCAAATTCTGCGGTAATTACAATCGCCGGAGGAAGACCAGATAAGTCTGGGTCGTGTATCGGAACAGCTCTCGGATCTTTGGAATCTTCTGGGCCTGTCAGGTAATGGTCCCAAAACCAAATCATGCCCGCTTTAGTGAGAGAGTACCCCTTAGCGTTGTCATTATAAGAACTGGTATCAAAGTCATAATCTGTTACGGGATAAATCAGCATCTGAAACGAAATCTTTGGACCTTCCTCTGCTCGTGCTGCCATGATGGATACAACTGTCGCAAGGTTTCCTCCTGCGCTGTCTCCCCCTACGGCAATCCTATCAGGGTCGCCACCGTAGATATGTCCTTGCTTGGCCGCCCATTCAGTTACAGCGTAGCAATCTTCAACAGCTCCAGGGAACTTTGTTTCAGGGGCTAACCTGTAATCGACAGACATGACCACACATTTTCCTTGTATGCAAAGCCGCCTAGCAACCGGATCAGCAGTTTCAATATTGCCTAAAACCCA
>CETM01010593.1_pt1 | contig 10219 bp, 10 predicted proteins | sample 361451 | NCBI WGS metagenome assembly CETM01 (sample SAMEA2622690, study PRJEB7988) | marine metagenome | isolation source: saline water (ENVO:00002010), including
GTCACTTCCATTCCACAATTTTTTTTCGCATAATATTTCAATGAAAGCTCATCAAATAATTCGGTTTCAATTAATGCGTTATCCTCAGTAAAGATAGGGATTGTCCCAGCAAAATCAAAAGTGGGTGCTTCTTTTAATGCAGAATTAAACATATCAAACGCAGAATCATAACTAATTATTGCCATTAAGTTTTATTCTAGTTGTTACTTACTAAATGGATATTAACTTAACGATTTAGTTTTCATATGTTCATTCAAAAATTCACCAAACATTTTAAATGACTCTATTGTCTCAGGAAGCTTTGCCTCCATATGGAAAACGTGCCACATTCCATCCCACTCATGATACCCAACAACACAACCTGCTTTGTCCAATGCGTCTTTAACAGATCTAGAATCAGCTAATAGGCACTCGTGAGAGCCTACCTGTATCATTACTGGTGGACACCCTGTGTAATCTCCATGAATTGGTGCAATATAAGGATTTGAAGGATCCATATCTTCATTTTTAACATAATATCCACCAAATCCATCATGATTGTATTTAGTCCAATTTTTTCTCATTACTGGACCTAACAATACGTCCTTGTCTGCCATCTCCTCTGTATATGTATCTCCAGTTGCTGGAGGGTCTGCCCAAGGAGAGATGCATAATACTGCTGCGGGAAGATCTTTTCCTTGTTCTTTTAGTTTTAAAAGTGTTACAAGAGATAGGTTTCCTCCAGCTGAATCACCCCCTAAGGCAATCTGATCAGCAGAATATCCTTCTTGACTGATTAGTGCATCGTACACTTTTACACCATCTTCTAATTGAGCAGGAAAGTAATGTTCAGGTGCAAGTCTGTAATCTGGTAAATATACTGTTGTACCAGTTATGTCTGCAAGATTACTTGCTAAAGAATAGTATCCTTTTGGAGAACCGACTATGTATGCTCCTCCGTGATAATACAGAATAACTTTGTTCGGATCAGAATTTGGTGTTGTTATCTTCCATGTTCTAACTCCATCAAGAAACATCTCTTCTTTCTGAGCACCTTTTGCTTTTGGCTGTATCCCCATAATGAGATTGAAATTTTTTCTCTGACCCCATACTTTAAATTTAGATACTTTATCTGAATCGTAAGCAAAGAAACTCACCACTGATCCGAGTTTATTGTATCTTTCCCTAAGCTTTATAGCTTGATCACTTAACATAGACTCCCCCCGAACTATTAATCCCAATATAACAAATAGAGCTAACATGTTCAAACCAGAGTGCTTTATTGAGTTATTTCTAGCTAATTAAGCTAGTTAGATTAGTATTTGTCTTTAAATCTTCTTCTTCTTCTACTACCATCACTGATTATTTTCCTATCTTCTGAGATATCTTCTCTTTGGAAAAATTCAGGTGTCGCCTCTTCATCAGAGTTCAACTCGCCAGACTGTCTGTCTAGAATTTGATCTAAATCTGGAACGCCTGAGCTCGGTCGCTGTGATTTTATTCGGTCACTTAAGCTCGGAGACGACCCTCTTCCCTTTCTTAATGCAGCAATAGGTAGAAGCACTAAAGGAATAGAAGTACCAAGTATTGGGAAAATAGCCCAAGGAAAAGGAATCCAAGCAATGAATCCTCTAACTAATAAAAGCCAGCCTATAATTGGAATGAACCACAAAAACGTCCTCATGCATCTATTCTAGAGCTTCTCCATTACTTTCCCACCATACTTCATGTGGAAAATTTATCCAGATGCCTTCAGTATCTTTAGCTAAATCTTTAATAAAGTAATGAGGTTTAAAGTCACACTCGTTATTCCACCATAGGGAGGCAAATCTAACATCGCACTCATGGTTAATATTCTCTTTAATATAATCAGATATTCTATCAAAAGTCTCACCGCTATCACAGATGTCGTCAACTATTAGTACTTTCTGATCACCTGGCTGTGGTAAATAATTTTCCCAATGAGGAAAATCTCTTGTAGAAGCATGAACGGGCTTAAATGGAATATCTAATTTGTGAGATATCATAACTCCTGGAATTAAACCGCCTCTACTAATCCCAACAATTACATCGGGAATAAAAGAATCTGATTCAAGGTTGTTACAAAGTTGGTCTGTGTCCTCAAATTGCTCTGACCAAGAGTAGTTAAGTTTCTCCATAAGTGAACTTTCATTCTATCAAACACGAAAAAAAAGTAGAGAAAAAAAAGAATATAAAAAGTTCGTAAAGCGAACGTAGTTTGTAGCAAAAGTATAATTTTTTTATATACGAAAAGGAGGTAAGAATGCGTAGAGGATGGGCGGTAGGTCTAGTCCTAATCAGTATTCTTGCTATAGCATGCGGTGGAGCCGCATCTGTAGATGAATATAAAGCTGCATTTGTGTATGTTGGTCCAGCTGACGATGGTGGTTGGTCTCAAGCACATGATGTAGGTCGACAAAAACTTGTAGAGGAAACAGGAATTGAAACTGCTTACACTGAGCTTGTTCCTGAAGATGCTACAGAATTCCGAACTGTTGCGGAAGCCTATATTGAACAAGGTTACAATATAATCTTTGGTACAACATTTGGATATCTAGATGCAATGGAAGAAATGGCTTTGGAGTATCCAGATGTTATATTCCTTCATTGTTCAGGATATAAATTAAATGATTCAAACTTTGGTAATTATTTTGGAAAAATGTATCAACCTAGGTACTTATCAGGACTTGTTGCAGGATCAATTACTAAATCGAACAAAATTGGTTATGTAGCAGCATTCCCAATACCAGAGGTAATTCGAGGTATTAATGCTTTCGCTGAAGGAGTAAAGGAAACAAATCCAAATGCAACTGTTGAAGTAGTTTGGACATTTACATGGTTTGGACCAGAAGCTGAAACACAAGCAGCAAATGCTCTTTTGGAAACTGGAGCGGATGTTTTAACTCAACACCAAGACTCAACAGCAACAGGTATAGCTGCAGAGGCAGCTGGTGCAAAGTGGATTTCATATAATACTGCATACGGTAAAGATGCAGCACCTGAAGCTTTTGTAACAGCTCCTGTTTGGGACTGGGGTCCATATTATGTCTCAGTTGTGGAGTCAATTGCAGATGGTTCATTTGCCCCTGAAGCATACTGGGGAGGTATGGAGACAGGCTTAGTATCTCTATACGAATTATCAGGAGATGTACCTCGAACAGTGGAGCAATTAGTGAATGAAAGAACAATGGAAATTCTTTCTGGAGCTTTTGACCCTCCAATTGTCGAGGATAGGTTTGTTGATAATGTTATCGGGACTGTAAGTCCTTAAAAATATTTTTTGTACACTCCAGTCGTTTAAACGACTGGAGTGTTCTATCCTGAGATATGAATCAAATAATTTTAGAAACAAAAGAAATTTCTAAATCTTTTGGCGAAGTCCAAGCATTAAATAATGTAAATTTTTACTTATATAAGGGTAAAATTCATGGCTTGCTTGGAGAAAATGGTGCGGGCAAAAGTTCTCTTATGAATGTTCTATCTGGAATCTATCAGCCTGAAAAAGGATCTATTATTTTTGAAGGGAATACCCAATCTAACCTCACGCCTGATTCAGCTATGAAATTAGGAATCGGAATGGTGCATCAAGAATTTAGATTGATTGAAAGCTTCAGTATTAAAGACAACCTCACTCTCTCAAAGTCTAATATTTATGAAGCAAGTTTTGATGAAGCATATAGTAAATATTCTGACATCTTTTCACTATCAGTAAGTTCTGATCGGATCATCTCTAGTTTATCGGTTGGTGAGAAGCAGAAAATTGAGATAATGAAATTAATTTTTAATAACAGCAAAATTATGCTCCTTGATGAGCCAACTGCAGTATTGACCCCACAAGAGACAAATCAACTAAAATCCTCTCTGGAAAGATTATCTAAAGAAGATGGCAAGACAATTGTGTTCATTACCCATAAATTGAAAGAAATAAAGGAGTTAACTGAAACTATATTTGTAATGAAAAATGGTGAAATGGTTGCAATGGATTTAGAGACAAAGTCTGTTGATGATAAAGAATTAATTAATCTGATGATGGGAGAAGTGACCTCTTCCGAAGTCAAGAAAAGCAACCTTAAGGGAGAAGAAAAATTAGTTGTCCAAGATATTAAATATACCGGAAACCAAGATAAGCCAAATTTCTTAAATGGTATGAATATAAGTATTAAATCTGGGGAAATTTTGGGAGTTGCTGGAGTTTCAGGTAATGGCCAAGTAGAACTAGCAAATATCATAAGTGGTGTAGATAGAGAATTTACTGGAAAAGTATTAATTAATAATGTAGATGTATCTAAAAAAGGAGTAAAAGCTAGGAAAAAGCTTAATTTATCTTACATCCCAGAAAATAGACTTGGGGTTGGTCTGGCTCCTGGGGTTTCCGTACTGGACAATTCAGCAATGAGGGAATACTTTAATGCCAGCTATGGTCAACATTTATCAAGAAAAAAAATGTTGAATTTCTTAGATATCCTCATTGACCAATTTTCAATCAAGACCTCCGATCCTAAAGCAGAGATATCAACTCTATCTGGAGGAAATATGCAAAAACTACTCATGGGAAGAGAACTAATATCTAATCCAGAAGTAATTATTGCATCTCAACCAACCAGAGGTCTAGATGTAAGTGCAGTTGAAGCTATTCATAATCTGATTGTGCAGCAAAGAGATAACGGCTCTGCAGTAATGCTTTTTTCCGAAGATTTAGATGAGTTGTTTAAATTAAGTGATCGAATAATTGTTTTATATGAAGGTTCGATAATCAAAGAATTCCTCATTGAAGATGCGAATAGAAATAATGTTGGTTTAGCTATGGCAGGAATTAATGAGTAAATATATCTTATCTAAAAAATCATCATTAAATGAGCTTGCTACTCTTTATTCTTTTTTAATTGGGCTTATCATAGCTTTTACAATTGGCTCAATAATTTTGATTTTACAAGGACAAAACCCTATAGATGTATTTTCTCTAATGCTTAAACTTTCAGTTGGAAGCTTCAACAGCATAAGTTCATCCTTAAATAAAGCTATTCCTCTAATTCTTGCAGGTTTAGGTATAGCAATAATCAATACCGTCAAGTTATGGAACATTGGAGCAGAAGGGCAAATATTCCTTGGAGCCATATTTGTAAACTTGATGTATATAAATACTGACTTTAATTCTCCATCAATTCATATTATTGTTTTATTAATTTCTGGATTCATTGGTGGATCAGTTTGTATCCTAATTCCTGCAATTACAAAGGTGGTGTTTGGAGTTAATGAGATTATCACAACCCTACTAACTAACTACATCATTATTGGTATAACAATCTACCTTATTAATGGTCCTTGGAAAGACCCTAACTCTTTGAGTTTCCCTGTAGCAGCTTATGTAGGAGAGGAAGTTTATCTACCAACAATTGGTGGAAAGCTAAGTGTAGGCTTCTTGATTTGCATTCTCTTCACAATTGGAGCATATTATTTAATTGATAAATCAGTATTCGGATACGAAATGAGAATTGCAGGAGGATCCGTGATGACAGCAATCTATGCAGGAATAAATGCAAAACAGAAAGCTTTCCTAGCAATGCTGATTGGAGGAGGGTTCGCTGGATTAGCTGGAGCTATAGAATTACTAAGCCAAACGCATAGAGTTTCTACTGGGATTTCACAAGGTTTTGGCTATACAGCCATTATCGTTGCTGCAATAACCGGCATGAGACCTATTGGGATTTTTCTAGTTGGCTCATTGTTTGGAGCATTAACGATAGGCGGATCTGTAATACAAACAATAGGTGTGAGTGCTTACATAGCAGAAATAATTCAAGCACTCACTTTATTTGGAGCATTAATCGCACAGTTCTTTTTTTCATATGAAATTAAAGAGGTAGAAAATGGTTGATATCCAATTAATGGGGTTACTAAATGCTACCTTGCAAGCAGCAACTCTCCTTTTTGTTGCTGCTCTTGGTGAGCTCATTACTGAAAAATCAGGTATATTGAACCTCGGCGTAGAAGGGATGATTTCAGTTGGGGCAGTTGCTGGATTCATAACTGCTATCAATACAGAGAATCTGATCTTATCTATCTTTGTTGGGATTCTATCAGCATCCATATTTTCTTCTATACATGCTTTTGTAACAGTTATTTTAAAACAAGATCAAACAGTATCAGGATTAATATTAACAATTCTTGGCCTTGCCCTTTCAGCACTTTTAGGTAAAAACTATGTAGGCAAGAAACTCAATGTAAAAATTGAAAGTATAGGAAATATATCTGAACCTACCAATGTACTCGAAGTACTGTTAAATCAAAATATAATCTTCTACATAGCAATTGTTGTAATGCTAACTACTGCTTATGTATTAAAAAATACTATGTTCGGTAGAAGATTCCAGGCAGTTGGAGAAGATTCTAAGTCATCTGACTCCATGGGGTTAAATATAGTCAAAACTCAGTTCATCGCTACGTGTGTTGGAGGAGCATTCGCAGGTCTTGCAGGAGTATACCTAACACTTAGTTATGTTCCCTATTGGACTGATGGAATGACATCTGGGAGAGGTTGGATAGCACTTGCTCTTGTTATTTTTGGAGGTTGGAAACCATACAGGACAGCATTTGGAGCAATTATATTTGGTTTCCTTGAAGCACTAGTCCCCCGCCTACAAACTTATGGATTCGAGTTGAGTCCTTATTTATTAAGAATTACACCATACCTGATAACAATTATTGTTCTAGTAGTATTAACAATCTACAAGGAAGGGGAAACAGGTGCTCCTGGAAATATTGGGAGGCCTTTCTTCAGAGAAAATAGATGATTAAGTCATCAAATATTTATCATCTTTGGTAGTATATATACAACTTTAATTGGTGCCTGTGAGCATCGGAAGGAAAATTTTGGAGATAGAAAAAACTCTTTATCGCCTCAGTAAAGAAATTACTGAATCCGACCTTAATAATCCTTTACTAATCGGTATACCAAGAAGAGGTGATTTACTAGCAAAAAGAATCTCAGACTATCTCGTTGAACTTAACTTCACTCATGAACTAGATACAGTAAATTACAGACCTTTTAGAGACGACGTTGAAGAGAATATAGAGAAAACTCACTTAACTATTTCACCACAAGATAGGAATGTCATACTTATTGATGATGTTATTTACACTGGGAGAACACTGCGCTCCTCTATAGAAGCAGTCATTTATTCAGGAAGGCCGAAATCAATAACTCTAACTTGCCTAATTGACAGAGGTCATAGAGAGCTTCCTATTTCGCCAAAGTTTGTTGGAAAGAATATCCCTACAAATGAAAGCGAATATGTATCCGTCTTCTTAAAAGAAATTGATAAAGAAGATAGAGTGGAGATTCATTAAATGGCTAAGCATTTGTTAGACTTTAAGGATTTATCCAAAAAAGAAATAGAAAAACTTATTGAGTCAACACAAAAAATAGATATAAACTCAATGCAGCAAACAAATTCTTTAAGCCTACTTAAATTTGATGAACCATCGACAAGAACGAGGCTCGCTTTCTCCGTGGCCGCACATAAGCTAGGTATCAAAACTTTTGAATCAAATGATGCAATCTCTTCAAAAATAAAAGGAGAAGAGTTAGAACATGAAATAGACACCTATAAATCTATGGGGATATCAACCCTAGTCATAAGAACACAAGATGAAAATATTGATGACTATAAGGAATGCAAGAATATTTCAATAATTAGTGCTGGATTTGGTACCTTATCTCACCCAACACAAGCTATATTGGATGCAGCAACGTTAAATAAGTTTAATAAACTCGACTCTAAAATACCTATTACTTACATTGGTGATGTCAGGAGATCCCGTGTTTTTGAGTCTGGAAGAGAACTACTTTCTAAACTTGGCTATAAAGTCGGAGTATTTACTCACAAAGATTTTTTACCAGATGATGTTAGTAATGTAGAGATATTTAATAGCTGGGATGAAGTATTCGATGCTTGTAGTGCCGTTGAATTACTGAGGGTACAGAAGGAAAGAATAGATAATATTGACGACTTGGAAATAGATAACTATATAGAGAATTTTCAGGTTAATGAGTCTATTTTGGACAAGTCAAGAAAAGAGTTTATTGTGATGCATCCAATGACTATAAATGTAGGAATTGAAATCTCAGAAGAAGCAGCAAAAAATGAAAAATTCAAATATAGAGATCAGCTTGCATATGGAATATCGTCAAGAATCACATCCTACATGTATTCAATGGAACAGATATGATCGAAATCGAGAGTTTTGTAGATCTACACACCCACACAAGATATCCTGATTTAAATAATTTTCCTGAAAAAGAGATAGAACTTGCAGCTAAAAATGGTGGGTATTCAGAAATATTAGCAATGCCTAATTCTGAAATAGTTATTGATAGCCTAGAGAATTTGAATAAAGCTGTATTAAAAGACAGTAAGTTAAATATAAAAATACACCGAACAGGTTCTCTGACAAAGAATCTTGAAGGTAAAGAGCTAGTTGAGTATAAGGAATTAATTGATCATGGGGTTTATATTTTTTCTGATGATGGAAAATCTTTGATTGATGATGATTTGGCAAATGAGGCATTTGAAAAAATTGCAAAATTAGGCGGTGCAATATTTCAACACTGTGAAAAGAACTGTTATTCCAATCCTGGAGATATAGCACCTCCTAATCAAGCAAATTCTCTAATAGCTATTAATGAATCAGAAGAATCAGAAGTCCTCTTAAGAGATATTAAATTAGTAGAAAAATACGGAACTAGATACCATGCACAGCATATCTCCTCTAAGAATTGTGTAAATTATTTACGGGAAGCAAAAAAAGATAATCTCCCTATATCTAGTGAGGTCACGCCTCATCACTTGCTAATTAATAATGAAGGATTAGATATTTCAAGTGGAAAATTGAAGATGTTTCCACCAATTAGGACAGAAGAAGATAGAGAATCTTTAATTGAAGGCTTGAAAGATGCAACCATTGATGTAATCGCAACTGATCATGCTCCTCATCCTAGTAAAACAAAAGAAGTAAATTTCAAGGAAGCAGCAAGAGGAGTAGTGGGTTTGGAATCAGCATTTCCTATGTTATATAGTTCAAATATCTTTTCAATTGGAGAGCTGGAGAAATACTTGATACATAATCCAAGAAAAATATTATCGGACATTGGCTATCAACTCATAGATACAGAAATAAATCATTGGCAAGAATGTGATAAGAAATACACCACCAAATCAAAATATAACAATTCTGCTTTTGAAAATACAAATACAAAAATTGAAAAGGTTGATGTAAATGTATAAACAAGCACTTCTGATAAATAAAAATGGAGATGAATTTGTAGGTTGGACTACTGAAATCTTCAAACCAACAACTGGAGAACTAATATTCAATACTGCTATGACTGGATTTGTTGAAATCTTAAGCGATCCTTCATATATAAACCAAATGATTACATTTACCTCTTCTCATGTTGGGAACTACGGAATGTCTAAAGATGATTTTGAATCTAATGAACCAAAAATAGAGGCAGCAATCGCAAATTCTTTTACTTATCAACCATCTTCTTGGAGGTCAGAAAAGTCAATAACTGACTGGTTGAGAGAATATGAAATTCCATTTAGTGGTGGCTTTGATGTTAGGGCCATAACAACTCATATAAGAGATTGTGGTTCGAACATGTATGCATTTGGAGTAGATGTAGATTCCAATGATCTAATAGAGATGCTCAATAAAGCTAAGGATATTGTTGGAGACAATTCAGCACTAAGTGCAGGAAAAGGAAAAACAAAAGTTCAGAATGCTTCCGGTAAGATAGGTGTTCTTGATTTAGGTGCGAAAGAAAGCATACTAAATGTTTTGAGTACAAAAAAATATGAAACTGTTTTAATTACACCAGAAACTAATCCCGAAACAATCTTGTCCCTGGGATTAAGCGGATTACTAATTTCTAATGGTCCTGGAGACCCTAGATCATTGACTAAAGTGATAGAAAATATAAAAGAATTAATTGGTAAATTGCCAATATTTGGTATCTGTCTAGGCCATCAAATACTTAGTCTTGCATGTGGGCTGAAAGTAAATAAACTCGAATTTGGCCACCATGGCTCTAACCATCCAGTAAAAATAAAGGGATTGAAGAAAGCGTTAATTACTTCTCAGAATCATGGATTTAGTGTTCAAAATTTTGATGACCCTATAGAGCATCAAGACTATGGAGTTATAGATACCTATGCAA
>CETM01457013.1_pt1 | contig 10214 bp, 5 predicted proteins | sample 361451 | NCBI WGS metagenome assembly CETM01 (sample SAMEA2622690, study PRJEB7988) | marine metagenome | isolation source: saline water (ENVO:00002010), including
GAGCCAATCAATCCCGCAGGAAAAGGTACGCCCTCAGGTAAAATACCTTTCTTAGCATCTGAAACTAAGACTATGCCGCCTTCGGGACCTGGCACCGCACCTTTTAGTAAAATAATTCCACGATCTAGGTCAGTTTCTACAACTTCCAAGTTCTGAGTTGTCACTCGCCTATCTCCCATATGGCCTGCCATTTTCTTTCCTTTGAAAACCTTTCCAGGGTCCTGGCTATTACCTGTAGAACCATGTGAGCGATGCGATATAGAAACACCGTGACTCGCTCTTAAACCTCCAAAATTATGTCTCTTCATGGCTCCAGCAAACCCCTTACCTATCGATGTCCCAATAACATCAACGGTTTGTCCAGGAACAAAATGCTCGACGGATAATTCTTCTCCTATATCGATAATTGCATCTTCAGAAACTCTGAATTCAGCCAGATGAGATTTAGGCGATATTTTTGACTTCGCATAGTGACCTCTGGCAGCCTTTGAAAGATTCTTTACTTTAGCTTCTTTTGCCCCAAGCTGTAAGGCGATGTAACCATCTTTGTCCGAGGTTTTGTGTGCTACAACCTGACAATTATTTACTCTAAGCACTGTGACTGGAACGTGTTTTCCTGTTTCAGTAAAAACTCTCGTCATACCAACCTTTTCTGCAATTAAGCCAGTGCGTTTTTGCTGCTCGGATACCATCTAAATACCTTACCTTAAAGCCTAATCTCTACATCAACGCCAGCAGCTAGATCTAACTTCATTAGCGCATCAACAGTTTGTGGAGTTGGATCAACTATATCTAATAATCTTTTGTGAACACGTATTTCAAATTGCTCGCGGGATTTTTTATCCACATGAGGAGAGCGATTGACTGTAAAACGCTCAATCCGCGTAGGAAGAGGTATAGGACCGCGCAATTGAGCCCCCGTTCGCTTTGCAGTATTAACAATCTCATTAGTAGATAGATCCAAGACACGATGATCAAATGCCTTTAATCTAATCCTTATATTTTGGCTCTCAATTGCCACGGTTTGTTCCTTTCAGACGGTGAACCGCCATAGCTAAAAATATATCACTCATGATGCATATTTCTCTCTAACTTCCTCAGAGACTGTGGATGGGACTTGCTGATAGTGTTCGAACTCCATAGTAAATTGTGCACGTCCCTGAGTTAGAGAACGTAGTGTGTTAACATAACCAAACATATTAGCTAATGGAACTGAAGCACGGATTACTTGAGCATTAGCCCTCTGCTCCATTCCGGCAACCTGCCCCCTACGTGAGTTCAGATCACCAATTACGTCACCCATATATTCTTCAGGGGTCACCGCCTCCACTTTCATCATAGGCTCCAACAAAACTGGTTTGCCTTTAGGCGCAACTTCTCTATACGCCGCACGACCAGCTATTTCAAAAGCCATACTACTTGAGTCTACATCATGAGAAGCACCATCAATTAATGTAATTTTAAAATCAATCATCGGAAATCCAGCGACAACACCTGTTTGACGCATCGCATCAATACCCTTTTGAACAGAAGGGATATATTCTCTAGGAACGGAACCGCCAACGACTTTACTCTCAAACTGAAAACCCGAACCTGGCTCAAGAGGCTCAGCTATAATCTTAACTCTAGCAAATTGTCCTGCTCCTCCACTTTGCTTCTTATGAGTATAATCAACTTCGGCAGTTTGCGTAATAGTTTCTCGATATGCCACCTGAGGCTGTCCAACATTAGCCCCCACCTTAAATTCTCTCTGCAAACGATCAACAATAATTTCTAAATGCAGTTCACCCATACCGCTTATAACTGTTTGGCCACTTTCTTGATCTGTAGCCACTCGGAAAGATGGATCTTCCTGAGCCAGTCTGGCAAGTGCTAAGCCTAATTTATCTTGGTCAGCTTTAGTTTTAGCCTCAACGGCAACTTCGATTACAGGGTCAGGGAATTCCATACGTTCTAATATAACTGGGCTTCCAGCGTGGCAGAGAGTCTCACCAGTTGTTGTATCTTTTAGACCCGCTATTGCAACTATATCACCTGACCTAGCTTCTTCTATATCCTCACGGGAATTTGAATGCATTAAAAGCATTCTCCCAACCCTTTGTTTGCTGTCCTTAACACTATTTAAAATTTGCGTACCTGTCTCAAGGACGCCAGAATAAACACGCACAAAAGTTAATGATCCCACAAAAGGATCTGTCATTACTTTAAATGCTAGAGCAGAAAAAGGCTGGCCATCGTCACTATCTCTTGTTACCTCTTCACCATTTTTACCGGGAATTACCCCTTTAATCGATGGCACTTCAGTTGGAGAGGGAAGAAAATCTACAACAGCATCTAATAGTGGCTGAACACCTTTATTCTTAAATGCGGAACCGTTGAGTACAGGAACGATATCGCCACTAATCGTACCCTTTCTTATACAAGCCTTAATTGTTGCACTATCAATATCCTGCCCTTCAAGAAATGCCTCCATAGCGGAGTCATCATATTCAATAGCTGCTTCTATAAGAGTTGATCTGTATTCTTCTGCTTGTTCCTTATAATTATCAGGAATATCCACCACCTCAAATTCTGCCCCCAGGGTCTCTGCCTTCCAAATAATTGCTTTATTTTCTATTAGGTCTATTACACCATCATAATTGTTTTCTGAACCTAAAGGTAAATTCACCACAACGGGTTTAGCCCCAAGTCTATCCACTATCATTTCTACACAGCGGAAAAAGTCGGCACCGACGCGGTCCATTTTATTGATAAAGCATATTCTCGGAACTTCATATTTGTCTGCCTGTCGCCAAACCGTTTCTGATTGAGGCTCAACTCCAGCAACACTATCAAAAACAGCTACTGCTCCATCTAAAACTCTTAGACTACGCTCGACCTCAATAGTAAAATCAACATGGCCAGGCGTATCAATTATATTAACCCGATGATCATTCCAAAAACACGTTGTTGCAGCAGATGTGATTGTTATCCCACGTTCTTGCTCTTGCTCCATCCAATCCATTGTCGCGCTGCCTTCATGGACCTCACCAATCTTGTAAGACTTGCCAGTATAGTATAGCACACGTTCCGTGGTGGTCGTCTTTCCAGCATCAATATGGGCCATGATCCCAATGTTGCGATACAGTTCTATGGGTGTATTTCGTGCCATTATCTAAATCTCACTCAGCTATTTCATCTAGCTCTACCAACGGTAGTGCGAAAATGCCCTATTAGCTTCAGCCATACGGTGAGTATCTTCTCTCTTCTTTACCGCAACGCCACGACTATTTGCAGCATCAAGCAGTTCTCCCGAAAGCCTTTCAACCATGGTATTCTCACCTCTTGACCTAGCAGCACTTATTAACCATCTTATTGCCAGTGCTTGCCTCCGATCAGACCTAACTTCAACTGGCACTTGATAGGTAGCGCCACCCACTCTACGAGATCTCACTTCAACTCCAGGCTTCACATTCTCAAGTGCATCATGAAACAATTTTAAGGGCTCTTGGCCAGTCTTAGATTTAATAATGTCAAAAGCTCCATAAACAATAGTTTCTGCTGCTGATTTTTTCCCATCTTGCATAAGACAATTCATAAATTTTGCCACTACCATATCCCCAAATTGAGGGTCTGGATTAACTTTTCTCTTCTCTGCAGCACGACGACGTGACACGTTCTAACCCTCCAAATATTACTTAGGTCGCTTTGCGCCGTATTTAGAACGGCGTTGCCTACGACTCTCTATACCCTGGGTATCCAGAGTTCCACGAACAATATGATAACGAACCCCAGGTAGATCTTTAACACGACCACCTCTAATCATCACAACTGAGTGCTCTTGAAGATTATGACCCTCACCAGGAATATAACTCGTTACCTCAAAACTATTGGTTAAACGAACTCGAGCTACCTTACGCAGCGCTGAGTTTGGTTTTTTTGGTGTTGTAGTGTAAACGCGAGTGCATACTCCACGCTTTTGGGGACAGCCTTGAAGAGCTGGCACCTTGTTTCTTTGCAAAGGCGCCTTTCGAGGTTTGCGTATCAACTGGTTTATTGTCGGCATAATCTTTACCACCTAATCCGTGTTACATATTTTTTCTAAAGGCTAAACACGTAAGAGCCCATAGAAAAACGGAGAAGTAAAAAAACCCTCACTTCCCCAGGACCATTTCGCCGGCCCTTTGGCATAGTAATTTATTCTGTCTAGACATCGGATGTAATTGAGCAAAATAAAGGCAAACTGCTAATTCCAATGCAAAGTGGCGCGAATATAGTTAGCAGCCACCCCTGCGTCAAGCTGCAAAAGCCTCAAAGACTAAGGTTTTCTTAGAAAAAAGCCTATCTCAAAAAAACCCAGAGTATGATTATACCCATAATATTATGAATCGGGGCTAAACAGAGCTTAATTTTTGGCACTATTCTGCGGATAATCCATCACCGAGCGTTTCCAGAGAAGCCTCAGATGCTGCTACAGTTTCTATAGCACCTTCTGCAACTTCAGAAGCTGCTAATTTAGCTTCTTTTTCAGCTGCAGCAGCCTGACGAGCAACAATAGCATCCCTTTCTGCTTCGCGTTGTATCTGGTTCATCATTTTACCTGTTCCCGCTGGGATTAACCTCCCAACTATTACATTTTCTTTCAATCCTATTAGTCGATCTCCCTTTCCCGCAACCGATGCTTCAGTCAAAACTCTCGTTGTTTCTTGGAAAGAAGCTGCTGATATAAATGACCTAGTCTGCAATGAGGCCTTTGTAATCCCAAGTAGTACAGGATCAGATTTTGCAGGAGTAAGTTTATCAGCGACCGCCTTAATATTTGCTTCATTAAACTCAATTCTATCTACTTGCTCCCCGATTAGGAAAGTTGTCTCACCAGGATCAGTTATCTCAACTTTTTGCATCATTTGACGACAAATCACCTCTATATGTTTATCGTTTATTTTAACACCCTGGAGTCTATATACCTCTTGTATTTCGTTCACTATGTATACAGCTAACGCTTCTACACCCATTACTCTCAGTATGTCATGTGGTGCTGGATTACCATCCATGAGCGGGTCACCTCGCATTACGAAATCACCCTCGTGAACACTAATATGTTTACCCTTGGGTATAAAATATTCCATTGAGTTAGCTTCAGAGTCCTCTGGAACAACAATTATACGGCGTTTAGATTTATAATCTTTCCCAAATTCAACACGTCCATCAATATCTGAGATAATAGCGTGATCCTTTGGTTTTCTTGCCTCAAATAGTTCAGCAACTCTAGGCAAGCCACCTGTAATATCTCGTGTTTTACTAGATTCCTTAGGTATCCTTGCTAAAATATCTCCCGCATGCATCTCATCTCCATGGCTGACGGAAAGTATTGCATCAACTGAAAGAAAATACTGAGCCTCACGGCCATTAGGTAATTTCTTCACTTCACCTTTATCATCTACCAAAACAACCCTTGGCTTAAGGTCAGCACCTCTAGCCTGTTGCCGCCAGTCGACGACAACACGATTTGAAACTCCCGTTTGTTCATCCGTAATTTCTCTGAATGATAATCCCTCCACCATGTCAACAAATTCGACTGTCCCCGGGCATTCAGAAACGATAGGCAAAGTAAAGGGGTCCCAAGTAGCAAGAGTTTTGGACTTCTCTACCATTTCTTCATTGGCAACAAATAACTTTGCCCCATAAGGAATTCTATGGCGAGCTCTTTCACTACCACGCTGGTCACGTAAAATAATCTCAGTGTTACGACTCATAACCACGTTGGTGCCAGTGCTATCAACAACTAAGTTTTCATTCTCCAGAGAGACTTCCGCATCAAGTGATGCCTCTACGCTGGACTGCTCAGCTCCACGCTGAGCCGCTCCCCCTATATGGAATGTTCTCATTGTAAGTTGAGTACCAGGCTCACCAATTGATTGGGCAGCGATTACCCCAACCGCCTCACCTTCATTAACTACTGTGCCACGAGCAAGGTCACGTCCATAACACAATACGCATACACCGTCTTTGGCAACGCAGGTTAACACAGACCTTATCTTTACAGAATCAACTACTGATTCTTCTATCCGGTCAATATGACCCTCCTCAACCATTTCATTCTTTGCAACTATCACCTCTCCAGTTGCTTCATCTACAATCGATTCATGGGCGTACCTTCCAAGGATTCTCTCTCCAAGGTTTTCTATTACCTCTCCGCCCTCAATTACAGCTTTAACAGTAATTCCTTCCTCTGTGCCGCAATCATGTTCATTTACAATACAATCTTGAGCAACGTCGACAAGTCTACGGGTCAAGTAACCTGAATTTGCCGTCTTTAGGGCAGTATCTGCAAGTCCCTTTCGAGCACCATGCGTTGAATTAAAGTATTCTAATACAGTTAGACCTTCCTTAAAATTAGATGTAATTGGTGTCTCAATAATTTCTCCAGAAGGCTTAGCCATTAAACCCCGCATGCCCGCAAGCTGCTTCATCTGAGCCTCAGAACCACGGGCACCAGAGTGGGCCATCATATATATTGAATTAAATGCACCACCTTTTTTATTTTCTATCTCCTCTGTCTGCATACCATCCATCATAGCCCTAGCCACACGATCCGTGCACTGAGACCAGGCATCTATAACCTTGTTATATTTCTCACCCTGAGTGATTAATCCATCCGCATACTGCTGCTCATATTGTTTGACTAGATCCGTTGTCTTATCAACAAAGTCTGATTTCTGTGGTGGGATAATCATATCATCTTTACCAAATGAAATCCCCGCCTGAGTAGCATTCCTGAAACCCATTTTCATTACACGATCAGCGAATATAACAGTCTCTTTTTGTCCGCAATTTCGGTAAACTGCGTCAAAAACAGAAGTTAACTCTTTCTTAGTTAACAAACGATTAACCGTATCAAAAGGCAAAGCAGGATGTTGTGGCAATACTTCGCTAAGAAGCATCCGACCTGGAGTAGTTTCTGCACGTTGAGAAACCATCTCACCATTTTCATTAACCCGCTCAATACGACAATTTATATTTGCATGAAGCGACACAACTCCATCATCGAGAGCTTTTTCAAGCTCCCCAAAGTCTGCAAAGGACATGCCCTCACCTGGTTCAGCTTTACGCGAATAGGTGAGATAATAAATTCCTAGAACAATGTCCTGACTAGGTACAATTATTGGCTTACCGTTTGCAGGACTTAGTATGTTATTTGTGGACATCATAAGCACTCTTGCTTCAAGCTGCGCCTCTGGTGACAAAGGTACATGTACAGCCATTTGGTCACCATCAAAGTCAGCATTAAAAGCAGCACAAACTAGCGGGTGCAGTTGTATAGCCTTTCCTTCTACCAAAACCGGCTCGAAACCTTGAATACCAAGGCGATGAAGAGTTGGGGCGCGGTTCAGCAGAACAGGATGCTCACGAATAACTTCTTCTAAAATATCCCAGACTTCCGGCCTTTCTTTCTCCACCATTCTCTTTGCGGCCTTCAAGGTAGTAGCCATTCCATATATCTCAAGCTTTGAGTATATAAATGGCTTGAATAGCTCTAGAGCCATTTTCTTTGGCAGGCCACATTGATGTAAAAGAAGTTCTGGGCCAACAACAATTACAGAGCGGCCCGAGTAATCAACACGTTTACCAAGTAAGTTCTGACGGAATCTACCCTGTTTCCCCTTAAGCATATCTGATAATGATTTAAGAGGCCTTTTATTCGCACCAGTTATAACACGTCCTCTTCTACCATTATCAAAAAGAGCATCAACAGACTCCTGCAACATACGTTTTTCATTTCTAATTATGATCTCAGGTGCTCTGAGTTCCATTAATCGCTTTAATCGATTGTTACGATTTATAACCCTTCGATAAAGGTCATTAAGATCTGAGGTTGCAAATCTTCCGCCGTCAAGAGGAACTAATGGCCTTAACTCAGGTGGAATTACCGGAATGACTTCAAGAATCATCCACTCAGGTGAATTTCCCGAGGTCAGAATTGACTCGATCAGTTTTAAACGCTTAACAAACTTTTTTCTTTTCGCTTCTGAGCTTGTTTCAGCTAATTCTGTCCTTAAATTACTCCTGTCTTCCTCCAGATTAAGCCTAGACAACATAGACCTTATAGCTTCTGCACCAATCTCTGCTGTAAAACTATCAACACCATACTCATCTTGAGCAATTCTAAATTGCTCTTCATTTAATAATTGACGATCCTTGAGGGGAGTTAACCCAGGTTCAGTTACTACATAATTTTCAAAATACAGAACTCTTTCCATATCTTTCAAAGTCATATCTAGCAGCAAACCGATTCTAGATGGCACAGATTTCATATACCATATATGCGCAACTGGAGAAGCTAGCTCAATATGACCCATCCTCTCCCTTCTAACTTTTGATTGAATTACCTCAACACCACATTTTTCGCAGACTACCCCGCGAAACTTCATTCTTTTATATTTTCCACAGAGGCACTCGTAGTCCTTAATTGGACCAAAAATTCTGGCACAGAAGAGGCCATCTCTTTCTGGCTTAAAGGTACGATAGTTGATAGTTTCAGGTTTCTTAATCTCCCCAAAAGACCATGAACGAATCTTCTCTGGGGATGCTATGGATATCCGAATTTGGTCAAACCTTTGCGTATTTCCCGCGGGTCCAAAAAGGTTCATCAACTCACTCATTTAGAGTCCTCCAAAAAATATTTCAACAAGCAGCACAAACAATGCAGCAATTTAATTTACGCATCTATCTTTAGATCTACATCAAGACCCAAAGCCTGCATTTCCTTAACTAAAACATTAAATGATTCTGGTATTCCTGCTTCAAAGTTTTGATCACCACGAACTACGGATTCATAAATTTTTGTTCGTCCTGACACATCATCTGATTTGACTGTAAGCATTTCCTGCAAAGTATAGGCCGCTCCATAAGCTTGAAGGGCCCAAACTTCCATTTCACCAAACCTCTGACCTCCGAATTGAGCCTTACCACCTAGCGGCTGCTGGGTAACCAGGCTATAAGGACCTATAGAACGGGCGTGAATTTTATCATCAACAAGATGATGAAGTTTAAGCATATAAATATAGCCAACAGTCACCTTCCGATCAAAAGGTTGACCAGTCTGACCGTTTATCAGGGTTACCTGGCCTGATCCATCAAGACCAGCATGCTCAAGCATTTCAACTATATCAGCCTCTTGAGCACCATCAAAAACAGGAGTTGCCATTGGAACACCCTCACGAAGACTATCAGCAAAATCTACCAGATCATCAGCCGGCATAGTCTCCACAGGACTTTTATTAGCGCGACCAATATCATCATAAACTGTTTTTAAAAATTCTCGAGCAGGTTCAACTGATTCTCCTCCTCTAACAGCATCACACATTTCGCCTATCCGACGTCCCAAACCGTGGCTTGCCCAACCAAGATGCGTCTCTAAGATCTGACCAACATTCATTCGTGACGGTACACCCAAAGGATTTAATACTATGTCTACAGTTGTACCGTCTTCTAAATGTGGCATATCCTCTATAGGAACTATTCTAGAAATAACACCTTTGTTGCCATGACGACCTGCCATCTTATCACCGGGCTGTAACTTTCGTTTTACTGCAACAAAGACTTTAACCATCTTAAGAACACCCGGCGGCAACTCATCTCCTCGCTGAAGCTTCTCGACTTTGCCCTCGAACCTACCCTGAATACGAGCCAGGTTTTCATCTAACTCATTTTTGAGAGACTCCATTTGCGCAATAACATTACTGTCCTTAAGAACAATCTGCCACCATTGCCCTTTGGTATAATTACTAAGAATATCTTCTGTGATTTTAGTATTATCCTGGATGCCCTCATGACCTCCGGCAGCAATATTATCAAGTAGAAGTGATCTTAAGCGGTCGTAAATATTACGTTCTATTATTGCTTGCTCATCATTCCTATCTTTGGCTAAACGATCAATTTCATCAGTCTCAATTGTCAAAGCTCGCTCATCCTTATCAACGCCACGTCTATTAAAGACTCTTACCTCTACAATAGTACCTGCTACACCAGGAGGAAGTCTCAAACTTGTATCTCTAACATCAGATGCCTTCTCACCAAATATAGCACGAAGAAGTTTTTCTTCAGGAGTCATTGGAGCCTCACCCTTAGGCGTGATTTTTCCTACAAGGATATCTCCTGGCTCAACCTCTGCACCAATATAAACAATTCCTGCCTCGTCAAGATTCTTGAGTCCTTCTTCACCTACATTTGGA
>CETM01071055.1_pt1 | contig 10209 bp, 9 predicted proteins | sample 361451 | NCBI WGS metagenome assembly CETM01 (sample SAMEA2622690, study PRJEB7988) | marine metagenome | isolation source: saline water (ENVO:00002010), including
GGCGTCTCGCTGTCGGCGGCCATCGGCCTGCCGGCGCAGCAGGGCCTCTATGCGGGTCTTGGCGATAATATCCAGGCGATCATCGAATCCGGGCTGATTCCCGGCGCGCTGTGCGCCATCGTCATGAACCTGGTACTGCCCAACCGCGAGGCAGGTCCCGCCGAACACCGGCCGTCCTGACGCCAGGCCCCGCCGACGGGGCTCACGCACGCCGACCTAGAAGCAGGTCGGCATCTCTTCGACCACGTTCAGCGCCGCGTCGACCCGACAGATGCGGCGCCACTTGTCGAAGGTCAGGCAAGGGTGTGAGGTACCGAAGGCGATCACGTCGCCAACGGCGATAGCGGCATCTTCAGGGATCTTAAGGAAGGTGTGCTGATCCATGATGTGAGTGGTCTGCCAGCTCTGTACATCGACCGGCTCCCTGAAAACCTCGGGATTCGACGCCAATGGATAGCGCCGCAACGGCAGCGGGAGGTCCGGTTCGTGGCCGATGTCGCGCTTGCCGAGCGCGACGATCGCCAATCCCGGCTCGGGCAGCGACTGAACATGAGCGAACACCTCGAGTGCTGGCTCAAGCTCGCCGTCCAGCTGTGGCCGACGCGCCTTCACATCCGCCATGGCACCAGCATAGAGGCGATGATCGTGGACCACGTAGCAGCCCGGGCGCAGCACTGGCGTATAGCCCTCGCGCAACTCCGCCTTGTCGAACGCCTCGGCGATCAGGTCGAACCACTTGGACCCGGAGGCGGTGACGATCGGCGCCTCACGCGTGAGTGCGCCGCTTGCCCGCAGGGCCTTGACGGTATCCACCAGGCGCTCGCCGTAGGCGCGAACCGCGGCGACCTCGTTGCCACCAGCGATCATTCCCTCGTAACCCTCGATGCCGGCTAACGCCAGTGCCGGCTGCTCGGCGATGGCCGCCACCAGCGCCGCGAGCTGATCGGCATCGCGGCAACCACAACGCCCGCCCGCCACGCCCAGCTCGATCAGCACGTTGAGCCGCTGCCCGCGCGCGGCAAAGTAGCGCCCCAGGTGCGCGACATTGGCGACGCTATCGACCACGCAGTAGACCTCGGCGCCTTGTTCGATCAGCTCGGCGATGATTGCCATGTTGGGCTCGCCGACCAGCTGATTGGCCATCAAAAGCCGCATGACGCCATGAGCGAAGGCCGCCCGACACTGTGGCGCGGTGGCCAGGGTAATGCCCCAGGCACCCGCCTCGAGCTGACGTGTGAAAAGCGACGGCGTCATGGTGGTCTTGCCGTGCGGGGCCAGGTGCGCGCCATGGGCGTCGGCGAAGCGCTGCATCCAGGCAAGGTTATGGGCAAGCGCCGGCTCGAAGACCGCCGCGGCAGGCAGGCTAACATCGGCCAGCAGTGATGTACCGGTCTGAGGGGTGCCTTTGTCGCCGACAGCGGTTGAGGATGATGCGCTCATTTTGGTCTCCCGGGCTCATGGCCCTGTGAATGACAACTTATGATAGTTATTTTCACACAACTTGATTAATTGTTAGAAACTACCATAATCTGATCCATAGACAAGCCACAGGAGCCTCCGGTGACTCAGGACATCGACATCCTGTCACGCATCACAGGCAATTTCGCCGGCCTGCGTGACGCCGAAAAGAAGGTCGCTGATTTGATCTTCGCCGATATCGACTTCGTCGCCGAGGCCAATATCAGTGACATCGCCGCCCGCGCCGACGTCTCCGACGCCAGCGTGACGCGATTTGCCCGCGCGGTAGGTTGTGACAACGTGCGTGACCTCAAACTTCGCCTCAACCGGGCACTGGCTGCCGGGCGCCGCTTCATCCAAGACGCCGGCGAGGTCGATGGCCTGAATGCCGTCTATGACATCGCCGCGCAGACCCTGGCGGTCAACCGCGAGTTGATGGAACAGGCCGATATCGGCGGGGCCGTGAACCTGCTGGACGGCGCGCGCCAGATCCTAGTGTTTGGCGCCGGTGGTGGCTCCACCATGCTCGCCCAGGAGCTGCAATTCCGCTTGGTGCGGCTGGGCTATGCCATCAGTGCCTACCCTCAGACGCTGCTGCCACGCATGGTCGCCTCAACACTGGAGCCCGCGGACGTGGTGGTAGCGCTGTCGGTGAGCGGTTACACCCCAGAAATCGTCGAGTCGGCGAAGATCGCCCGCCAGTACGGTGCCAAGGTAGTTGCCATCACTGCCGGCGGCTCACCGCTGGCCGACGTGGCCGACGTTATGCTGCCGGTGGTCGCCCGCGAGACCGATTTCATCTACCACCCCTCGTCATCGCGCTACGCCATGCTCGCCGCCATCGACGTGCTGGCACTGGAACTGGCACTGCGCCACCAGGACCGCTCCCGCGACAAGCTACGCCGGCTCAAGATCACCTTGGATGCCCACCGCGGCGGCGACAATCGCCAGCCGCTGGGAGACTGACCATGCACTTCGATATCCTGATCCGCGATGTGGACGTGGTCGATGGAACCGGCACCGCTCCCTATCGCGCCGATGTCGGCATTCGTGGCGAACGCATCGCCGCCATCGGCCAATTGGCCAACGTCGATGCCGATGAAATCGTCGAGGGAAACGGCCATTACCTGGCGCCGGGCTTCATCGACGTGCATACCCACGACGACACCAACGTCATCCGCACCCCGGAGATGCTGCCTAAGCTCTCTCAGGGCGTGACCACGGTCATCGTCGGCAACTGCGGCATCAGCGCCAGTCCGGTCACGCTCGCTGGTGAGGTGCCCGACCCGATGAACCTGCTGGGCGACGCCACGGACTTCCGCTACCCAACCTTCGAGACCTATGCCGCGGCAGTGGATGCCGCAAGCCCGGCGGTTAACGTCGCCGCGTTGATCGGCCATACCAGCCTGCGCAGCCAGGTAATGGATGACTTCGCTCGCCCCGCGAGCCAGGCCGAGATCGAACGCATGCGTCATGCAATGCGCGAGGCGCTGGATGCCGGTGCTCTAGGCCTCAGCTCGGGTCTCGCCTACCGCAACGCCTTCCATGCCCCCGAGGCCGAAATGCGGCCGCTGGTTGCTGAGGTCGGCAGCGCCGGCGGGGTCTACACCACCCACCTGCGCGACGAATTCGCAGGACTCCCGGAAGCGATGGACGAGGCCTTCGCCACCGCCCGCCATGGCCGCGCGCCCTTGGTGATCTCGCACCTCAAGTGCGCCGGCGCCGGCAACTGGGGCAACGCTCCGCGTGCGCTGGCCAAGTTGGAAGATGCTGCCTTGGAGCAGCGCGCGCACTGCGACTGCTACCCCTATACCGCCGGCTCGTCGACGCTGGACCTGGGCCAGGTCACCGACGAGATCGAGATCGTCATCACCTGGTCGACGCCGCATCCGGAGCAGGCGCGGCGCCCGCTGTCGGCAATCGCCGCCGACTGGGGCCTGTCGCTGCTCGAGGCCGCCCGCCGCCTGCAACCCGCTGGTGCGGTCTATCACAACATGAGCGAGGACGACATGCGCCAGGTGCTGGCTCATCCGCTGGCGATGGTCGGCTCCGACGGCCTGCCCAATGACCCGCATCCGCACCCGCGCCTGTGGGGCGCCTTCCCGCGTGTGCTGGCACGCTACAGCCGCGACCTGGCGTTGATCCCGCTGGCCGAGGCGGTACGCAAGATGACCGCCCTTTCGGCGGCCAACTTCGGCCTCACCGATCGCGGGGAGATCCGCGAGGGGGCCTACGCCGACCTGACGCTGTTCGACCTCGCCACTCTAGAGGACACCGCCGACTACGACAGGCCCGTCGCCGCGGCTCGCGGCATCTTGCTGGTCATGGTCAACGGCGTAATCAGCTATCGGGACGGCCGAACCACCACGGGCCGCGGCGGCCGCCTACTGCGCCGCCACCAGCGACTCTCTGTGCAACCCGCTACCCCCACCCCATCAACAACGGAGGACACTCCATGAGTATCAAGCGTTACGGCGTCGAAGGCGGCGTCGGTACTGGCGGACAGAAGCTGCCTTTCGCCCGCGCCGTGGAAGCCGGCGGCTGGCTGCGCGTCTCGGGCCAGACCCCGATGATCGACGGCGAGGTCGTCGAGGGCGGCATCGTCGAGCAGACGCGTCTGGCCTTCGACAACTGCCTGGCAATCATGCAAGAGGCCGGCTACGGCGTAGAAGACGTGGTACATGTCACCACAGTACTCACCGACGCTCGCTACTTCTCGTCGTTCAACAAGGTCTTCGCGGAGGTCTTCGGTGACCATCCCCCGGCGCGGATCTGCAGCGTCCAGAACCTGGTGGTGGACTGCAAGGTCGAGGTCGACGTGTCCTGCTACCGCGCCGACCGGGCCTGATCGAAACCGCAACACCATAAAAAAGCCACAAAAAAGCGCCGGGCCCCGGCAAGGGCCCGACGCCATACAGCGATAAACACATCGGTTTTTCTACCACTGCCTCGGTCGCGGCAACGACCGAGCCAACAATTATAAGAGACTTGTATGAACAGTCATATCTTCCTAGGCACCTTCTTCGTCTATATCGTCGCCATGATCGGCTTCGGCTGGTGGGTGTCGCGCAACAGTCGCGGCAGCGGCGACGACTTCCTGCTGGGTGGGCGCAGCCTGCCGCTGTTTCTCACCGTCGGCACCACTGTGGCGACCATGGTGGGTACCGGCTCAAGCATGGGGGCGGTCGGCTTTGGCTATAGCAACGGCTGGGCCGGCGCCCTCTATGGCATCGGCGGCTCAATTGGCGTGCTACTGCTAGCATTCTGCTTCGCCCCGGTACGCAAATTCCGCTTCATGACCATGAGCGAAGAGCTGTCGTATTACGTCGGTGCCAATCGCCTGGTGCGAAACATCGTCGCGCTACTGATCTACATCGCCTGCATCGGCTGGCTGGGCGCTCATATTCTGGGCGGCGGGCTTTATCTGGCCTGGATGGCCAACATCGACCCGACTCTGGCCAAAGTGATCGTGGCGCTAGGCTTCGGCGTCTACTGCGTGATCGGCGGCTACATGGCGGTCGTCTGGACCGACACCGTCCAGGCCATCGTACTGTTCGTAGGTTTCTTCCTGATGGCCGGGCTATCGCTGATCGAAGTCGGCGGATTCGATGGACTGAGCGCGGGAATGGACGCCGCCTCAACCAGCTTCCTGGGCATCGACAAGATCGGCGGCCTGCCGGCATTGTCGCTGGCCACGGTGATCGCCGTGGGGGTATTGTCCACACCATCGTTCCGCCAGCGCATTTATTCAGGCAAATCAGTAAGCTCGGTGCGCCGCTCGTTCGTCATCACCGGGGTGCTCTATATGGCCTTCTCGATCGTTCCGGCGATCATCGGCATGGCCACCCACGTGCTCAACCCTGACCTCGACAACAGCAACTTCGCCTTTCCCTACCTGGCTACCGAAGTGCTGCCGCTCGGCCTGGGCCTACTGCTGCTGGTGGCCGGGTTATCGGCAACCATGTCTAGCGCCAGCTCGGACGCCATCGCTGGCGTATCGACGCTGATGCGCGACATTTACGTGCTGTTTACCGGGCAGACGCCCTCGGCGCAACGCATAGTGCTCTATTCGCGCCTGGCGCTGGTCGCCACCATCGGCCTGGCGCTGGCCTTCGCGCTGACCTCGGACAATGTCATCAGCTATATCACCAAGATGATCTCGACGGTACTCGCCGGGCTGTTCGTATGCGGCATGCTGGGACGCTTCTGGCCGCGCTATAACTGGCAAGGGGCGGTAGCCAGCCTGATCAGCGCCTCGGTCACCTCACTGGCGGTCATTTCGAATGACAACTGGAGCGACTTCTGGGGCAACCCCAGCATTCCTGCCGTTGTAGTAGCCACGCTGGGAGGTGTGGTGATAAGCCTGTTGACCCCGGCTTCAAGGGTCACCGCCGAACAAGCGCTGGCCATACTTGATCAGGAGCGCGAGCGCATGGAAGCGGCTCCCGATGCGGTGCTGACCAAGGCAAGCGCCTAGCAGTAGTCCTCCACCGCCCCTTCGGGCCCCGGCGACCGCCGGGGCCCTCGGTGTGGATAAATGGATAACCGATAGTTCCTGCTGCCACCGCCCGCTATGCATGACCTTCAATATTATGTTGGTAACCAGCGCTGGCACGAGACCGCCCTTCCACCTGAGTAACACTTCTTGACGCTAGCGACCTCAACACCACTCACATGAGGCAACGCCATGCCCTCCCCCCAGCACTCACCCGAGATTCTCGCCTTCGGCGAAGCCATGACGCTATTCGTCGCCGATGCTCCCGGCGACTTGGCCGAGGTCGAGCACTTCCAACGCCATATTGCCGGTGCCGACACCAATGTAGCCATCGGCCTTGCCCGGCTGGGCTTACGCGTCGGCTGGCTGAGCCGAGTCGGTGACGATGCCTTCGGCCGTTATATCCGCCGCACCCTCGAGATCGAAGGCCTGAACTGTCGACACCTGACCATCGACCCAGACCGCACCACAGGCCTGATGTTCAAGGCGCGTGCCGAGCATGGCAGCGACCCGCGGATCGAATACTTCCGCCGTGGCAGCGCTGCCAGCCGACTATCCACGCAAGATGCCAGCCGGGTCGATTTCTCCGCCTTGCGCCACCTACATGCCACCGGCATTCCCCCTGCAATATCCGAAAGCTGCCGGGACCTCTGCTGGCACCTGCTCGATCAAGCCCGCGCCAATGGCGCCAGCATCTCCTTCGACCCCAACCTGCGGCCCAGCCTATGGTCCAGCGAGGGCGAGATGCGCAAGACGCTAAACGCCATGGCCGCCAAGGCCGATTGGGTGCTGCCGGGCCTCGCAGAGGGTCGTCTGCTGACCGGCCTGGATAGCCCCCATGACATCGCCGGCTTCTACCTCGAGCGCGGCGCTCAGGCGGTGATCCTCAAGCTCGGCCCAGCGGGCGGTTACTACCGAGGCACCCTTGGTGGTGAGGAGCGAAGCTTCACCATGCCAGGCGCTCCAGTGGCCGAGGTGATAGACACCGTAGGCGCCGGCGACGGCTTCGCGGTGGGCGTGATCAGCGCCCTACTCGACGGCCGGTCACCACGTGAGGCGGTGCGCCGTGGCAACCTGATCGGTGCCAAGGCCGTGCAGGTACTCGGCGATATGGAAGGCCTGCCCAGCCGCGCACAGCTCGACAAACTAGAGAGCCGCCCGGAGGCGGCTCTCAGCTAATGCGTATCATTACCTTCAAGAAAGGCTGACCCGCACCTGTAGCGCCTGCTCGTCGCAGTTATTGCCGGGGCCGCCCCGGTCGACGACAAGAAACTCTCCCTCGCGCTCGAGCACCGACTGCACCGCGTGCCAGGTGCCGGCATGGTAGTTGACGCCCTGGCGACCATCGGTGACGAAGGCGCACACCTGACCAGGGTCGATAACGTCCCCCGGAGGCGCCACCACGATCAGGAAGCGCTCTTCGTGAAGCGGCATGAAGGCCTGGCTGCCCAGCGGATGACGCTCGAGATGAGCGATCTCCAGCGGCAGGCTGACCGGCTGGCTGACGAACAGGCTGATCAGCGGTCGGGCTCCCTCCCCCAGGAGCTCGACACTTGCCAGGTCATGATGGCGCTGGGTGCGCCCGGCATTGATGGGGAAAGACGCCGTGCCCCGGCTATCAATGACGTCGCCGAAGGTCGCGAAGGCCTCGTGAGTCAACGGGCGGGCGATCAGCTCGAGCATGGCAAACTCCTCAACCAGCATTAACGTGTCAGGCCACGATAAGCCGCCGAGGCGTTCAACGCCATATGGCGATTGACGTCCTTGTAGAGCAGATAGCGGAAGGGGCCGGGGCCACCCGCATAGCAGGCCTGCGGGCAGAAGGCGCGTAGCCACATATAGTCACCGGCCTCGACCTCGACCCAGTCCTGGTTGAGATGGTAGACGGCCTTGCCTTCCAGCACGTAGAGGCCGTGCTCCATCACATGGGTCTCGTCGAAGGGAATCACGCCGCCGGGCTGGAAGGTGACGATATTGACGTGCATGTCATGGCGCATGTCGCTGGGATCAACGAAGCGCGTGGTCGCCCAATTGCCGTCGGTATCCGGCATCGGGGTCGGCTCGATATCCTGCTCGTTGGTCACGAAGGCGGTCGGCGGATCGATGCCCTCGACGGCTTCATAGGCCTTGCGAATCCAGTGGAAGCGTACCTCGCTCGAGGCATCATTGCGCACTTGCCAGTCGCTGGCCGGTGGAATGAAGGCATAGCCACCCGGCATCAGGCGATGGGTCTCGCCGGCAAGCGTCAGGGTCAGCTCACCTTCCACCACGAACAGCACCCCCTCGGCGCCGGGGTCGAGCTCGGGCCGGTCGCTGCCGCCACCCGGGGCGATTTCCATGATGTATTGGGAAAAGGTTTCCGAGAACCCCGTCATCGGCCGCGACAGCACCCAAAGCCGGGTCTTTTCCCAGAAGGGCAGATAGCTGGCAACGATATCGCGCAGCACGCCCTTGGGAATGATCGCATAGGCCTCGGTAAACACCGCCCGATCCGACAGCAGCTGGGTTTGCGGGGGCAGTCCGCCCTTGGGGGCGTAATAGGAACGCTGTGGCATGCTCTCTCCTCAATCCATCGTTATGGCCCGGCTAGCGCCCGGCAATTGTTTTTTATCAGCTCAGCGCTGACTGATGCTTTGTCACTCTGCGCGCCGGCTGCCCTGGCTATCTACCAGGCCTATCTATCAGGTCTATCTATCAGGTCTATCTATCAGGTCTAGGGCGCCAGCTCTTCGAGCTCCTGGTAGAGTTCCATCACCTCGCCAATGCGGGCACGCCCTTGCGCCAAGCGGCGATGCAGCATGGCATTGGCCAGCAGGCTGACCAGGCTCATCGCACTGGCATAGCTGTCGAACGCTGAAAGCGTCTCCAGCGAACATTCCAGCCGCCAGGTCACGCGATCATCATATTTGGCGGTCGTCGGGTCCCCGATCAGCAGCACCCGCTGCTCACGCCGGGCAAGAGTCTCGATCAGCGTCTCGAACAACCGTGGGCGACGCCGAAAGCCGATCAGCACGATCAGCGCCTGCGGGTCGAGCTCGACCAGCTCCTCCGCCAGCGACTGATTGGGCGACGGCAGTAGCTGCACCCCCGACCGCGCCTGCAACAGCTGCTGACGCAGATGCAAGGCGATGGGATAGCTATTGCGATAACCGATAACGGCCAGTGCCGGCGCTTCGTCCAGCGCGCCGACCACCTCATCGAACAGCACCGGCGTCAGTCTCTCGAGGCACTGGCGCAGGTTGTCCTGCTCACGCTCGGCATGACGCCGGAAGCGTTCGATTCCATCGCCCAGCGAATCGGCACCCGACGCCAGCGGCACACCGTAATGGCGCAGTTGCCGCGCATGCGCCTTGACGGCCTTGAAGTCGTCATAGCCCAGGCGCCTGAAAAGACGCGTAACGGTCGCCTTCGACACCCCGCTCAGCCGAGAGAGGTCGGCGGCACTGTAAACCGCCAGATCCTCGAGGTGGGCGAGAATGAAATCGGCCACCCGCCGCTCCTGGGGCCCCAGTTCGGAAAAATGCTGCTGTAGCCGACGCCCGATATGGGTCTGCGTGCTCGCTTCCGCCATGATGCTTCTCGCCTTCCCTCTCAATTGCCAACACGTTAGCGCACCCAGCGGCTTACAACACCGAAGCGATGAACTGGGCGAGCTCCGGCGTCTTGGGTTGGGTGAAGAGTGTCTGCGGATCACCTGATTCGTGAATGCGCCCCTGGTGCATGAATACCACTCGGTGGCTGACGTCACGGGCGAACTTCATCTCGTGAGTGACCAGAATCAGCGTCATGCCTTCCTTGGCCAGGCTTTCCAGCACCAGCAGCACTTCCCCCACCAGTTCGGGGTCGAGCGCCGAGGTCACCTCATCGCACAGCAGCACCTTGGGGTCCATCGCCAGCGCCCGGGCGATGGCCACACGCTGCTGCTGGCCGCCGGAAAGCTGGGCCGGATAGGCATCGATCTTTTCCAGCATGCCAACCTTGTCGAGCACTTCCTCGGCGATCTTGCGGGCCTCGGCACGGGGCGTCTGCTTGACCACTAGCGGTGCCAGCATCACGTTCTCGACCACCGTCTTGTGCGGGAACAGATTGAAGCTCTGAAACACCATGCCGACGTTCTGGCTCAACTCTCCCGGCGACATCGCGGTGCCATCGAGGCGCTGATCGGCCAGGTGAATGGTGCCCCAGTCGTGCTGCTCGAGCTGATTGAGGCAGCGCAGAAAGGTGCTCTTGCCGGAGCCGCTGCGCCCGATGACGGC
>CETM01009170.1_pt1 | contig 10207 bp, 8 predicted proteins | sample 361451 | NCBI WGS metagenome assembly CETM01 (sample SAMEA2622690, study PRJEB7988) | marine metagenome | isolation source: saline water (ENVO:00002010), including
GAGTTCATATCGACGGGGAGGTTTGGCACCTCGATGTCGGCTCGTCGTATCCTGGGGCTGAAGCAGGTCCCAAGGGTCCGTCTGTTCGCCGGTGAAAACGGCACGCGAGCTGGGTTCAGAACGTCGTGAGACAGTTCGGTCTCTATCCGTCGTAGGCGCAAGAAATTTGAGAGGAGCTTTCCCTAGTACGAGAGGACCGGGAAGGACGACCCAATGGTGTATCGGTTGTTCCGCCAGGAGCATTGCCGAGTAGCTATGTTCGGATGTGATAAGCGCTGAAAGCATCTAAGTGCGAAGCCAACCTCAAGATTAGATTTCTCTCTTTAACTTCGGTTAAAGGTAAGGCCCCATGTAGATTACATGGTTGATAGGCTGTAAGTGTAAGATAGGTAACTATTTCAGCTAAACAGTACTAATAGGCCGAGGACTTGACCTTCATTAAAAAATTTGTTTCATTGACTCAAAAATATTCAACTACTTTTTTCACTGCGGGGTGGAGCAGTGGCAGCTCGTTGGGCTCATAACCCAAAGGTCGCAGGTTCGAGTCCTGCCCCCGCTACCAATACTAATTATTTCTTGTTTATAGTATAATTTGTATATAAGTATTACCCATTTTTATTAATTGTTCATACTTATTGAAGGAGGATTATATTGGAAAACAGTCAAACGGGGTGTCTTAAATAAATGTTCTTTAAGACATTTGATATTAAGAATTAAAAAAAGAGGGGCTCATTTGAGCCCCTCTTTTTTGTATATTTATTAATTATGAATTTATCAACTACAAAATTTTATAAGTAAATGTACAACGAGCATTAATAGTCTTTGCTTATCAATTTTACTTCTGACACCAAATTGTTGGTACTCTGTAATTTCTTTTGTTCCATCACTAATTTGAATATAAGTTTTTCCATTAGCTAAATTATTGACATTTTTGTCTAGATATTCACTTTTAATCGATACAGAAATAGTATCAATTTTTCTAGTTTGAAATTTTTCTACTGCACTACTTCTACCAGAAATCCCTGTTACATTTAAGTTGGGTTTCCCTCCAATTTCTGAAGTAATATACCCGTTAGAAGCTTCATCAAGTATTATTAGATCTTTATTGTTTTTTATTAGTAAATTTTGAAGGTATTCGATAGGTGTTAAATCTTCTGTAATAATTGTTGTTTCCTTCAGTCTCTCAAGTATTTCTTTTTTTGTTTGTTCTATTAAAGTTTTTCTTTCATTATCTTCTCCAGTAGCAGTTATTCGAACATCAACTTGGCCTGGATGTGCTAATAATCCAACTACAGGATTATCAATTATCATTAGATCGCCTATCTTATCATCTACTGTACTTTCTCCCATTCCTAAAACTTTAAGACTTTCATATTCTATCTTTGTTTTGATGGAAAATGATTGTATTAATTCTGGCAAGACCACATTTTCAAATAACCATTTCATTTCATGAGGTACACCTGGTAGGGCATAAATAATTTTATCTTGCCAATTGATAGAAAAAGCTGGTGCTGTTCCGTTTGGATTATGGATTGCATTAGCAGTTTCAGGAATCATAGCTTGCTTATCATTATTTTTGGTTAATATAAATCCACGTTTTCTGAATCGATTTTCTATTTCTTCCAATAACTTTGGGTCTTTATATAATGTTTTTCCTGTAACCTCTGCAATTGCTTCTCTGGTTAGATCATCTTCAGTAGGACCTAATCCTCCTCCTATAATAATGATTTCACTGGTAGAATTATTTAATACAGATTTGATAATCTCAATATCATCTGCTATGGCAACATGTTTTACTGTTTCTATCCCCAAATCATTTAATTTAGATGATATCCATGCAGAGTTTGTATCAATAGTTTGTCCAAGGACAATTTCACTTCCTAGGGCATATATTTCAGCTTTGGGCATATGTTTTCCTTTAAAAATGCATTGGGCAAAAAGGTTTAGATTCAGATTTGAATATTTTATTAATGATTTTAATAGCCTTTTTGTTTTTTATATTTATGTTACCCGACGCGATAAGATTATTTAAATCAAATGTACCTAGAAAAATTTCAGATAATCCTTGAATAGTTATTTCAATATCTGGTTTTGAATTGCTAATCTCGCAAACAGGGTTAGATTTGTCATTTGTATTAAGAATATATGTTTTGTTGTTATTTTTGATTATGGAATCTTTTACTTTGAAAACTATATTACCAGTGTATTGATAGGATCTTAATGTGATTGCACTTACTACATCAACGATTCTAATCCAAAATCCTGTTGTTATTCTAGCATTCAAATCACTAGGAGATATAAGGAGAGCTTCTAGTACATCATCTTCAGGTACTCCATTTGCATAAAACTCTTCAACTAAATCAATATTTAAGCAAAAATTCCAGATAGACATTGCTGCATCTAAATCTAAGTATATAATATCCCACATATATAAGGAGCTTGGCATGTTCCCGTATGAATTATCATTGTTTTCTATTGAATACGTAGCAAATCCAACTAATTTTTTATTATGATAAATTCCTATAAAATAAGCAGGTCCTGAATTTAGATGTTTGAAAATCAAGTCATCTATTCTGCGTTGAGCCCACTTCTTATTAATTTTCATAACACCTGGTCTAGTGCTCATGAGTTTATTATTTATTTCTACGTACGCATTTATAGCTTCATTCCTATTTAAAAATTTTACTTCCAGTGAATTAATTGTCAATCCAGGTTTGAATTGTGTATTATTTTTGGATATTTTGTAGTATTTTTCTTTTGTTGGAGCATATCCAAATCTTCCATAAATTGCTGTTTCTGAAGGCCATAGTATTGCTAGTGGTTCTTTATATTTTGAGTGTATTTCATTTAGTTGAATGTTCATCATTTCTGTTAAGATTCCTTTTCTTCTGTGAGTAGGTTGGACACTTACGTACGAAACTGCCGCTACTTTAACACTTTTATCATTAGGGATAGAAATATAAGAAGAAAATGAGTTTGCTGTTCCAATGATTTTATTTTTTTCACATAAAGCAATGGCTCTTTCAGGGTCGGCTAATAATTTTAATCTTTGTATATAATAATCAGTTGCTTCCGCAGTGTACGGAATAGCCTCTGCTTTAGCAAATTCTTTTATATTTTTTGAATTTATTTTTAATCGTGATAAATCACTAGTCTTTTTCACTTAACAATGCCTACATCTGATGTTTTCTTTTGAAAAAATTTCTTCATCATTGCCATCTAATATACTATAGTCTAATAAAATTCTTAATGCTTTTGATAAGTTATTTAAATCGTATTCGTTTACTTTTGATTCTAACCATTCTATCTGATCTGATTCTAATTCAATATCAAACACTATTTTATCTGACATTTTCCCCCCTTATTTGTTTATAAGTAATTTTATTAATTGATTATCATTTTCAAAAGGTAATTTGGGTAATTGTTTTAACTTAAAAAATTTTACATCTTTACATTCTTCACTAATCATTATTTCTCCAGATACATAGTTAGCTTTATAACATATTATAGTAACTTTAGATATTTCATTGAATTTTACATCTATTAAATTCAACACTTTGATTTTTATATTTGTTTCTTCAAATATTTCTCTTTTTACAGCATCTTCTGGGGATTCTCCGTAATCGACATAACCCGCTGGCAAGCTCCATTGATTATAATGTGGTTCGATATTTCGTTTGACTAATAGTATTTCATCTGATTTAAATACCACACCTAACACAGCCAATCTTGGGTTTAAAAATACTTGATTATCACAATTTTTTGATTCACATTGTATTTTATTTTCTTTAATATCGATTTTATTAGTTAAGCAGTAATTACAGTACATGATTATGCGAATTAATGATAATAATTTATAATTATTTTACAATTATTTTATCTTTTATTAAACTGTACTAAAAAATATATATGAGTAACAATTATTTACGAAATATCCCTAGCATTCAAAAAATTTCTGAACACAAGTTGTTTAAACAATTTTCAGAAACTTATTCCAGAGAAATTTTAATTAGTGAACTCAGGATTTTATTAGATAATTATAGAGATAAAAAGAATTTAGACAGTGATATAACTTTTGATTTTATATTTCAAGATTTAAAATTAAAATTAGATGATTTTCATGAAAATCATCCCAAAGAAATTATAAATGTTTCAGGAGTAATCTTACAAACGAACTTTGGGAGAGCGCCTTTACCCATTCAGGCAATTAAAGCAATGGAAAGAGTTGGGTCTAATTACTCCAATCTTGAATATGATTTAGAAGAGAATAAAAGAGGTGGTAGATTAAAAGCATTCAAAAAGATAATTAATAGATTAACTCAAGCAGAGAATTCTATTGTGGTTAATAATAATGCCTCAGCAGTTTTTTTAGGTCTTAGAGCAATATGCTCCGATAAAGAAGTTTTGGTATCAAGATCTGAATCTGTAGAAATAGGAGGAGGATTTAGGGTACCAGATGTACTTTCTGAAAGTAATGCAATTTTAATTGATGTTGGCACAACAAATAAAACTTATCTCGAAGATTATGAGTCAAAAATTAACTCTAGAACAGGATGCATATTATTAGTTCATCAAAGTAACTTTAAAATTGAAGGATTTACATTCAAACCAGAAATTAAAGATATAGTTAAGATGGCCAACAAAAATAATGTTCCAGTTTTTTATGATCTTGGTAGTGGCTGTTTAATTGACACTACTGACTATTCATTAAAATATGAACCAACAGTTCAAGATGCGATCTCAGATGGAGTAGATCTGGTATTTTTTTCAGGAGACAAACTTATTGGAGGACCACAAGCAGGGATTATAGCTGGCAAAGATGAATATGTAAAAATAATTGAAAATCACCCTTTAACAAGAGCTCTTAGATTAGATAAGATTTTACTTTCCGGATTGATAGCTACTCTTCAATTATATTTAAGTGATAGATATAAAGAGATTCCTTTGTGGAATATATTAAATAAAAAGACTGAAGATATATATAACTTGGTTGCAAAATGGAAGAAGGACTTAAAAAATGATTCTATTTTTAAAGTCACCAAATCATCTACAATGATTGGAGGTGGAAGTATTCCCGAACAAAGTGTTGATAGTTATTCTCTTGAAATTAACTGTGAGAAATTAAGTATAAATGCAGGCACATTAAATAAAAATTTAAAATCTAGAAAAACTCCAATTCTTTCAAGAATTAAAGATAATAAATTGTATATTGATCCAATGACAATTTTACATGGACAAGAAAATGAAGTTTTTAAAGCGTTAAAACAAGAAATGCAGAGTTTAAATATTATTGATTAATTAATTCATCCATGATTTTTACTACATAATCAATATCGTTTTTACTTAATCCATAATGAGGAACAAATCTCCATCTATTACTATCACTTCCTCCATTTATACCTTTTTCTTTGAGTTTATTAGAAATCTCTAAAGGATTATCTGAGTTGATAGAGAAAAAAACTAAATTTGTTTGAACTGGTTCTACACTTACATTATTAATTTGTGAAAGTTGTTGTTCAAGGTATTTTGCTAGATCGTGATCTCTTTTTATACTTTCTTCGTATTTATTTAGTCCTACTAGCCCAGCTGCAGCTAATATACCTGCCTGTCGAGTAGTACCACCAATAGTTTTTCTCCATTTTCTAACTTTTTCAGTAAAGCTTTCCGAGCCAAGTACTAGTGAACCTACAGGAGCACCTAATCCTTTTGACAAACAAAATTGAACTGAGTCTACATGTTTTGTAAGCTCGGAAGGGGAAGTTTCTAGTGCTATACATGCGTTAAATATTCTAGCGCCATCTAAATGGATTGGGATTTTTTTATTGGAAGCAATTGATTGAACTTTATTAAAATAATTATTATCTATTGCTTTTCCCCCACAACTGTTATGCGTATTTTCAAGGGCAATTAGATTTGTTTGAGCTAGATGAATATCTTCTTCGGATCCTTCGTAAGGATCTAATTCCTCTATTATTGAGTTTAAATCCAATGTTCCGTCTGTTTCATTTTTAATTACTGCAGGATAAACTCCTCCAAGTGAAGCATATCCACCAAGTTCATTAGTATAAATATGGGATTTATCACCAATAATAATTTGATCTCCTCTTTTACAATGAGCAAGAATTGATAAGAAATTTCCCATTATTCCACTTGAAACAAATACAGCAGATTCTTTGTTAAATAGCTCTGCTGATTGTTCTTCAAGTTTATTAACAGTAGGATCTTCTCTGAATCCATCATTACCAACTTCAGCATTGTACATTGCTTTTCTCATTTCAGGGGAAGGTAGTGTATATGTATCAGCTCTTAGCTCTATATGAGATCTTTCTTGAAATGAATAAGGGGAGTTTTTATCCATTTTTACATTTCCTTTAGTGCTTGCTCAAATATATTAAGTGTTTCATTTATATCAGACTCTTCGATTCCATAATGTGTTGCGAATCTCCATCTAGAACCTGAATTTCCTCCAAGAACGTTTTTTGCACTAAGTTTGTCTGCTAGTAATCCTGGATTTTTAAGGTTAAGACTAAAAAATACAAGGTTGGTTTGTACTTCTTCAACATTTAATTCTTTGAAATTTTTCAACCCATCTGCTAGTAGTTTTGCATTTTTGTGGTCTTTGGTTATTTGTGAGTAATGGTTATTTATTCCAACTATACCTGCAGCAGCAATTATTCCTGCTTGTCTCATTCCACCTCCTACCATTTTTCTCCACTTTCTAGCTTCTTGAATAAAATCTTTGTCACCAACAATTACTGAACCAACCGGAGCACCTAGACCTTTAGATAAACAAAAAGTTAATGAGTCAACACTTTTGGTTAACTCTGATACTGGCATTTCAAGTGCCACTGATGCATTAAAAATTCTAGCTCCATCTATATGGAGCTTAAGATTGTTTTCTTTACATATGTTTTTTACAGAATCCATATATTCTTTTGATAAAACTTTACCTCCTACAACATTTGCAGTATTTTCAAGTGCTACAACTTTTGTATCTGCTCTGTGAACATTATAAGGCTCGATGCAAGATTCAATTTCATCTAGATCCATAGTTCCGTCATCTTTTGTTTCTATTATTCTTGGAACAATTCCTCCTAGTGATGCGATTCCACCAGCTTCAGCCTTATATATATGACATTTATCACCTATAATTATTTGCTCGCCTCTCTGACAATGTGTAAGTATAGATACTAAATTTCCCATCGTTCCGGTCGTTACAAGTACAGCGTCTTCTTTACCAAAAACTTCTGCACTAAGCCTTTCTAATTCATTAACAGTAGGATCTTCACCATAAACATCATCTCCTAATTCTGCGTCAAAAATTGCTTGTTTCATTTCAGGTGTTGGTAAAGTTACTGTATCGCTTCTGAAATCTTTCATCGAATCCTCACTTTCTTAAATAATTAATTAATTTTTTATTTTCAATTTTGATACTTTCTTCAGAATTTCGCAACTTTATTTCTATCATATTTTGTTCGATTAGTTTTTCACTTATTATTAGTCTTATTGGGAATCCAAGTAAATCTGCATCTGAAAATTTTACACCTGGTGATTCTTTTCTGTCGTCTAGGACTATGTCAAATTTATTACTTTTAAGCAGATCGTAAATTTTGTCTGTATATTCTTTTATTATTTTATTTTCGTATTTAATTGGTGAAATAATTAGATCGTAAGGAGATATACTTCTGGGAAATATTGGTCCGTTTTTGTCATGATTTTGTTCAATGACTGCTGCTAGTAGCCTTCCTGTTCCAATACCATAACAACCCATTTCTATTGTTTTTGATTTACCATTAATATCTAAATAATCGGCGTCAAACTTTTCCGAATATATTGTCCCTAATTTAAATATATGTCCTACTTCTATAGCTTTTTTAAATGATAAATTATTATTACATTTACTGCATTGAGCATTGTCTGGTATTTGAGAAATATCTTCTAGGATACTAGCTTTAAAATCTTCACCAATATTCACATTTTTAATGTGATAGCCTTCTTTATTGGCACCTGCAATATAGTTGTTTGCTTTTAGTAAAGAATCATCTGCTATTACTTTTATTGATTTACCTAAGGGTGATGCAGATCCTGCGGGTATATCATATTTTTTTAGCAAGTCGTTCGAAGCTGGTTTTATGTTTGGATCACCTATTGCTCTTGCTAATTTTAGTTCATTTATTTCGTAGTCACCTCTTATAACTGCGCATATTAATTCGTCTTTGGAGTTATAAAACATTGCTTTAATGGTTTGATAGGACTCTACTTTGGCAAATTTGCACAATGCTGCAATAGTTTTAATTCCAGGAGTGGGAAATTCTTGATTTTCTAAGTTTGAATCAATTGTGTATTGTTTTTTTGAAAAAGAAGCTTTTTCAGAGTTTGCAGAATAATTACAATTGTTACAAATAACAATTTTATCTTCACCTGCATCAGATATTGCAACAAATTCATGAGAATCTTTACCCCCAATTGCTCCACTATCAGCTTCGATTTTTATTACTTCTAATCCACATCTATCGTAAATATTCATATATGCATTTGATAAATTTTCATAGCTTTCATCAAGTCCGTCTTTATTCAAATCAAAACTGTAGGCATCTTTCATTATAAATTCTCTTACCCTTAAGAGTCCGCCCCGAGGCCTAGGTTCATCTCTAAGTTTAGTCTGCATTTGATAAATGAGTTGAGGCAGAGATTTATATGAATAGATCATTTCTTTTACTATAGAAGTTAACAATTCTTCATGCGTTGGAGCCAATACAAAAGGTTTTTGTCTTCTGTCATTTAAATTAAATAATTCTTGCCCCATTGAAATCGATCTTCCTGATTTATCCCATAAAGATTTAGGTTGAATTACCGGCATTCTTAATTCTTGCCCTCCAACTTTATCTATTTCTTCTCTTATGATTTGTTCGATTTTTCTTAATGATTTCCATGCTAAAGGTAAGTAAGAATAAATCCCTGAAGCAGCTTGATGTATCAGAGAAGATTTAATCATGATTTTATGACTTTCTAACTCTATGTCAGAAGGAGTTTCTCTGAGTGATTTGAAAAGCATTTTACTTAATTTCATGTTATCTTATCTTCCATTTTTTGAATTTCTTTTTCAAATTCTTCTAACATTGTATCTGAATTGACAATTTTTTCTTTTTTCCCTTTTTTGAATATTACTGCTTTACCTACACCTGCAGCAATGCCCAAATCTGCATCCTTAGCTTCTCCGGGGCCATTTACTTCGCAACCCATTACAGCAATTTTTAATTTTGATTTCGATTTTTGGGTTATTTTGTCAACTTGGTTTGCCAATTTAATTATATCAACATCAGCCCTTGCACAACCCGGACATGATACTAATGTAACTCCTGTTTGCTTTAAGTTTAATGCTTTAAGTATGTTATTTCCAGCTTTAACTTCCTCTACAGGATCGTCACTAAGAGATACTCTAATAGTATCTCCAATTCCTTCATACAGTAACATTCCTATTCCAACGGCAGATCTTATTGATCCAGAATCTTTTGTGCCGGATTCTGTAATTCCTAAATGTATCGGATAAGGGACAATTTTTGAAATACCTTTGTACGCCTCCACAGTAGTTTCTATATCGAAGGCTTTCATTGAAATTTTTATATTATAAAACTTCAATGATTCGAGTATATTAATTTCCCAAAGTGCTGTTCTAATCATATGCTCTACTTGTGAATATTGATTGGAATTTTTATTTGAAATTTTAGGAAGTTCCTCTACTCCCATTTTATGTCGGGATATTCCTTTTGTTTTTCCGATTGATCCAACTGGAGGTAAGCTTCCAAAGTTAACTCCTATTCTAATAGGAATGTTTTTTTTGTTAGCATTTTGCACAATATCAGTAATTTTTGATTTGTCTCTTATATTGCCTGGATTTAATCTTAACCCATTTACACCAGATTCAATCGCTTTTAAAGCTAATTCGTAGTGAAAATGTATATCTGCAACTACTGGGATTGGAGAGTTTTGCACAATATCTTTAAGAGCTACAGCTGATTTTTCGTCAGGCACCCCACATCTAACTATATCGCATCCATTGTCAGATAAATTTAAAATTTGATTTACGGTTTTACTTACATCAGATGTGGGTGTTTTAGTCATTGATTGAACAGAAACAGGCGACATTCCACCTATTTGGATATCGCCAATGTAAATAGGTTTTGTGATTTTTTTATTTTTATACATT
>CETM01034846.1_pt1 | contig 10205 bp, 9 predicted proteins | sample 361451 | NCBI WGS metagenome assembly CETM01 (sample SAMEA2622690, study PRJEB7988) | marine metagenome | isolation source: saline water (ENVO:00002010), including
GGGCCCGGCTATTCCTAAATTTGAAACCGCTCTTGCTGATTATTGTGGCGCCGAATTTGGCGTTGCCGTGAATAGCGCAACTTCGGCACTTCATATTGCCTGTTTAGCGTTAGGTGTTGGCGAGGATGACCTTGTTTGGACGTCACCTAATTCATTCGTAGCATCTTCTAATTGCGCATTGTATTGCGGTGCTTCGGTTGATTTTGTCGATATTGACCTGCAAACAGGCAATATGTGTATAAAAGCGTTAAAGCAGAAGCTTGAGCATGCCCAAAACATCAATACACTGCCTAAGGTGGTTATTCCGGTTCACTTTGCTGGACAGCCATGCGATATGGAGAGCCTCCACGTATTGGCAAAGCAGTTTGGCTTTTATGTTATCGAAGATGCATCACACGCCATTGGTGCTAAATATAAAGGCGCGTTCATAGGCAGCGGGCAGTATGCTGACATTTGCGTTTTTAGCTTTCACCCAGTGAAGATAATTACCACTATGGAAGGCGGTATGGCCCTCACAAATAATAGTGTATGGGCAGAGAAAATGCGCATGCTGCGCAGCCATGGCATAACAAACAATCCAGAAATGATGACAGAAGAAAGTCATGGACCTTGGTACTACCAACAAATTTCGTTAGGCTTTAACTATCGTATGACGGATGTAGAGGCGGCGTTAGGACTAAGCCAGCTGGATAAACTTGAAGTGTTTCTGGAAAAAAGAAACGCACTAGCAGCACACTACGATAGATTATTTAGCGAATGTGAAACCATAACACCGTTGAAGCAAAACGCTGATAGCTATTCCAGCTATCATCTATATGTGGTTCGCATAGATTCGCTTACTGATAAACAACATGCCGACCTAGTGACAAATTTACGTGAACAAGGTATTTTTGCGCACGTGCATTACATTCCTATTCATATGCAGCCCTATTACAAGAACTTAGGCTTTAAGCTTGGCGACTTTCCAAACGCAGAGCATTACTACCAACAAGCAGTCACGCTACCATTATTCCCCGATTTGACGCTAGAAGAAGTAGAGCAGGTTGTTGATACGCTCTCAAACGCAGTCAACACCGTTAATAGCAAGTAACCAGCCTACTCTCTGTCACCACACTGATCGCATTAGCACTTTCTTATAACTGAAATGCAATCTAGTGCTTCTATTCCCCAATCCATTATTTGCTGTTCTTCCACAGTGAAACCACTCTTTTCACACAAATGACGCATATCTTTAGCGTTAAATTCGCTGCGACAATGAGGATTTTTTCTCCAATTTTTATCTGCTTTGAAACTATTATGCTCTCTTGCATTGGAATGATGAATAACCGCAAATCCACCACTTTTTAAGATGCGTGAAAACTCAGTTAAAATATAATCAATACTTCTGTAATCAAAATGCACCATCGCATCCCAACTGTAAAGCAGGTCGATGCTATTTTTATCCAGAGGGATCCTTTCTGGTTCACTAACTATGCACTCAACGTTGTTTTTGTCACGAAATCTTTGGACACAATAATCGATCGCTTCGCGACTGGTATCAACGCAAACAAGAGAATCGGAGAAACTACTCGAGAGTTCTACAATCCGGCCTTTGCCACACGCAAAATCGACTACTCTGGAAAAACTGAAGTCATATTTTCGAATAAGAGGTTCGAGGTAAGTTTGAAATTGAACCTCATTATGCCCTTCTGCATCGCTATAGTATTCATTCCAGTCAAAGGAATGCGGCTCAAACTGGCTCTCTTCCATAGCATGATTTTCGGCAAGCGTAACAACTCTATCGGCCTCAACACCTTGTTGAATCAAACGCTGTTTGATTTCTTCACCAAATTTTAACGACGCGACGACGATTTGATAAGCTGGAAGCTGAAAAACATCCTTTTCCGGAAGAAAAACAACATTACCGACTTTTTTTGACGATACTATTTTCTTATCGGTCACGTAGATAACGGCAAAAGGCTCAGTTACCTCTAGTTGCTTTAAGAAAGATTGACCAATAGCGCCAGCTCCATAGACAATAACCCCCTCATTTTGAGAAACACTGCCAAAAGGAAAAAGATAAAACATATAACTTCCTATATAACGGTTAACGCTTTATCGCGTAGTAAATTTATGATGTCTTGTTTGTTGGGAAGCGTCGCAACAACAACTGCATCAACGGCTTCGATTGTTATCTTTTCTGGAGAGACAATGGGATATGAAAAACACTCACCGACTAGATAAGTATCGACCACTTGTTTGATCTCGATAGCCGGAATCTCTTGCTCAATCGCCTTTATTATTCGTCTACCTCTAGCCCCTGCCCCCCAAACAATGACACTTCCACCAGTACCGCATTCCTTATTAAGGTTTTCTAGTATCAAGCGGTCTTCTACATCGAGAAAGAGCGTGAGTACATTATTTGAAAATGGAACATTCTCATAGAACGTTCTGTATGACGCTGTAAAAGGGTGAGTTGATGACAGGTGCCAAGGTTTTTCTTGACCAGTAAAATGCACAACAACAGGCATATCTACTAATTGGTGATTTAGTGTGTACGTTTGCGCATTAAATTTTGCATCCAAATAATGAACTTCTCTATCAAGGACTTTGTTTAATACATCTTGATCATTGTATTCCCACTGTGTTTTCGAATTGTGAATATGCAATAACCGAACAAAAGTATCTCTTTCGCGCCATTTAACCAAATCAATGAGCATGACACCGGCATTAAAATAATGGGACGACAAAAGCCCTAAAGTCGCCGGTCGATGCTGAGACATCAATGAGTGGTCCTCAACAACACCAGCAACGTGATCGTATAAAGGTGTTTCCCATAACGCACTTAGATCGCCAGTTACGAGAACGTCAGCATCTAGATAAATCACTCTATCTAAGTCAGGTAATATCTCTGCAAGTGCATAGCGAACAAAAGTAATGCTGTTTAGGCGACCTTGATAACGGTCGCTAAGCTCACTGTGAGGAATGTTGACATCGTGAGCCACGAAATGAATGGTCGTTGTTTCGTTTTCCAGAGTATATAAGCTTTGCTTTACCGATTCAGATAGATTGCCAATGATTGAAATTGAAACATGAGATTGAGTATTTGCCAGTAAGCTCATAATGCTCACGGCCAAATAAGGCGCAAAATCATCATCGATACAAAAGGCGACATTGATCATCGTTCAAGCCCTTGGAAAAAGAGTGCCTTGTAGGCATAAGTCGTATTTAGCGGTAACATATCTAAGTTCACGGAATATATAAAAATTGTTGACCCAATGTCATTGTGTAATAGTACTTTGTTTGTATCTCGTTAGATACAAGAAGACTTAAACCATTATTGTGATATCGACCGCATATGATGGAACTAAAGAAGGCATTTCACTAAGGCTTAGTGCAGATTTGCCGATATCCAATTAAAGCTAGATCAGAAATACGCTAAAAATAGAAAAATGACACTTCAAACGTTAAACAGACATGAGCAAGACATCCCATCGGTCTCACATGAAGACTCCTTGGTAGCTTATCGAGATAGAGTAAATAGCGTTAAAGGCAAAATAGTCGCTTCTTTTGAATCTATTGAAGATGCACTGGCTAATACATTACGTACAGAACAAAAAGAATGGGTGCTGGGCGAGCATTCTGTTCGAAAATTAGAAAAGCGGTTTGTGCTTCGAGGAAATTTGGCGGTTAAAGACGAGCCACTTATGAGCAACTTAACGAATTGTCAGATTTTGGCAATTGGTACTTATTTACTCGAAGCAATGAATGAAGAGTTTAAGGAAGCTAGAGATTTAAACTCTCTCAATACCGCAGTAAGACTTACTGATTATTTGCTTTCACTTCCTGTTGAGCATATTCAACGCAGTGCACCGTTGAAAAGTGCTTTGGATAACTTATTAAATAATTTAGAGATATTAAATAATGAGTAGGGCAAATGACATTGGGTTTATTTCCATGCCCGGCGCAAGGGCTTTGGCGTACATGGATGTTTTCTCTGAACTTGGGAAGTTTCCGTCGTGCATCATAAAACTACACAACCCTCACTTAGATAAAACGTTAACCGCGCTTAAGGATATCTCTCAGTCATACATATCGATGGAAAATGATGAAGAGTCTCTTTCAAGAAAAGCTGATATACCTTGCTATTCAGTCGAATGTACGAATATCAACGAAGATGCCGTGTTAAATCTACTCCAAAAGACAGGGATAAAAACTTGGGTGTTTAGTGGTGGTGGAATCGTTAAGCCTCACTTTTTTGAAGCGGGCATCCGCTTTTTACATATACACCCAGGGCAATTGCCAGAAGTGCGTGGTAGTACGTGTTTTTACTATTCTTTGCTTTGCGACAACACGCTAGCAGCGACTGCGTTTTTTTTGACAGAAGAAATTGATGCAGGTGAATCGATTGCATGCAGTCACTTTAAAGTCAATCTACCTGCAGGCACATTAGATTCACATTACATGGACTATGTAATCGACCCATGGATAAGAGCTCAAACACTAAAATCTGTTTGGCAAGCATGGCCAAATATTACTGATATGCAAAGGAAAAAGGAAAATATCAGAAGCCAAGCGCCGAGTTCTCGGCCTTGTTATGTTATGCATCCTTTGTTGAGAGCGATGGCAATTAACAAAGTAATCAAGCGCTTTGATCCAACGCGAGCGACGGGGATATTTGAACATGAATAATTCGAACACTGGTCAAGTACTATGGCTCACGGGTCTTTCAGGCGCTGGCAAGTCAACAATTGCTGTAAAACTTATTGTACTTTTCAAAGAACGGGGAAATAGACCCATTGTTCTTGATGGTGACCAAATTAGGGCTGCTATTAACGACCCACACTGGCTTTTTGATGAAGAAAGTAGATTGCGCGGCTCATACATCTATGCACGATTGGCATCACTATTCGCTTCACAAGGACACTTAGTGATAGTGCCGACGATAAGCATGTTTGAACAGGTGAGAAACTGGAATAGGAAGCACAATACAAGCTATTTTGAAGTCTACTTGGAGACCTCACAAGAAGTTAGATTAAACAGAGATCCAAAGAAGCTATACGAATCACATAGTCAAGGGAAGAACGCGCATATGCCTGGCTTAGATTTAAATATAGAACTTCCAGAAGCTCCCGACCTAACTATTAATAATAACGGTGACATTACAACTGCTGACGAGGTAGCTAAACGCATATTCGATGCATTCTGTGAGCAATATTTATGAAAAACTTAAATAATGTAGTTGCACTTACACCCGCTGAACTATCATTGGATTTGTCCAAAGCAGAAGTTCTTTCAAGTCTATTTGATAGATTGGAAAGTGCATCAGTACTTCCTCTGAAGCTTTTTACACTTGCCGATTGGCACAAAAATAGAGAAAGCATCCTTGAATCAGTGGCTTCATTGGGCACTACGCTTATCGTTCGTTCGAGCTGTTTGAATGAAGATACTGAACACGGCAGTCAAGCTGGAAAATATACATCATTGCTCAATGTTTCTAACACATTCGAATCGCTGACTTCTGCTATAAATGAAGTGTTCTCTTCCTATGGCGGTGCTCAGGAAAATGATCAAGTATTTATACAGCCTATGCTTGATGCACCTGATTATGTAGGTGTTGCTTTCAACAGAGAGCCTAACAGCAATGGAAAATATTATGTTATCAGCGCAGACGTTACTGGCGATACACAGTCGGTAACGTCTGGGGCAGACTCCACAATTCAAAACTGGTTTATCCGCCACGATGCAAGGCCAGATGAAAAGTGGCTAGCGCAACTCATCAGCCTTTTTGAAGAACTTTGCTCGATATATGGTGACTGCGCGCTTGATATTGAATTTGCTATTCAAAAAAATAGACTTTTTTTGTTACAAGTGCGCCCCCTCGTTTTAGCCAAACAGTGTAACAATGGCTATTCTGAACAATATGAATTAGAGCTTTCTTGTATCGAAAAAAAGCTCAAACGCATGACCAATCGTCACCCCTATCTTTGTGGAGAGCAAACACTTTTTGGCGTTATGCCAGACTGGAACCCAGCTGAAATAATTGGCATAAAGCCAAAACCACTAGCGCTCTCTCTTTACAAGGAGCTGGTAACAGACAGAGTTTGGGCACAACAACGCTATAACTATGGTTATCGAAACGTCTACAATCATCCACTCCTTTTGGTATTGGGCGGAACGCCATTTGTTGATATTAGAGCTAGCTTCAACTCCTTTATTCCCAACACCCTTGATGACACGCTTGCTGAAAAGTTAGTCAATTATTACCTGTCTGTATTAAAAGGATCACCACAGCTTCACGATAAAGTAGAGTTCAACATCGTGTTATCCTGTTTTAATTTCGCACTCGATAAAAACTTGGAACAGCTTGCGCAACATGGCTTTACTGAAATCGAGTGTCAGGAAATACGTAAGGCACTTATTACTCTTACAGACAATGTAATAACTGACAAGAGTAGCGTTTTTCATCAAGACATCAAAAAAATCGATGAGCGAGAGAAGCGACAGACTCAAGTCATGCGGTCTGATCTCAATAAAATAGATAAGATCTATTGGTTAATAGAAGACTGCAAAGCGTTTGGTACTTTACCTTTCGCAGGACTTGCCCGTGCCGGGTTTATCGCTATTCAATTACTTAAGTCGATGTGCGACACCGACTTAATCAACCAAAGTGATTACGATAGCTTTTTAAACAGTGTCAAGACCGTTAGTTCCTTATTGCTAGAAGATAGTAAAATAATGGAGCGCGGCGCGCTTATCGAGAAATACGGACACTTGCGTCCCGGCACTTATGACATCACATCAAAACGCTACGACGAAGAACCGGACGTTTTCTTGTCAACGGTAGAAGCCACGCCTAACTCCGCCGACGATTTCGCACTTTCATTGGCACAGTTGAACCGCATTAATGAAGCGTTGAAATTGAGCGGGCTTTCGTGCGATGCAATTTCTTTATTCAACTTTATTAAAAGTGCTATTGAAGCACGTGAATATGGGAAATTTGTTTTTTCACGCAGTTTGAGTAATACCTTAGTTCTTATAGAGCAACTTGGTAATCAGGTAGGCTTTAGCCGCAACGACTTGGCATATGTCGATATAAAAGAGATATTACGTTTGCAGTCAACCAGTCACAGTGCTACTACAACATTAGGAAGCTCCATAGAGCTGGGTAAAGAATACTACGGTATGTGTCAACAGATAAAGCTACCAGCATTGATTCGCCACCCCGCAGATGCCAGCTATTACCAAGTTATAGCAGAAGAACCCAATTTCATTACATCAGGCTGTGTGACCGCATCAGTATGCACAGATGTAGACCCCAGTAACGTAAAGGGGAAGATTGTTTTCATCGAAGCTGCCGATCCTGGGTTTGATTGGCTTTTTACTTATGATATCGCAGGGCTAGTTACCCAGTATGGCGGACTCAATTCACATATGGCTATTCGAGCACAGGAGCTAAATGTTCCCGCCATTATAGGGGCAGGAGAATGGTGGTTTAAGCATTGGAAAAAGGCACAGACATTACGGATTGATTGCCAGTGTCAAAAGGTGCATGTTGTCTCATGAAGCCTATATTTGTTACGCAGCGCGTAGATGTTCTAGAAGGCCGCAATGAAACACGTGACAGCTTAGATCAAAAGTGGGCATCTCTTCTCGTAGCTTGCGGGCTGCTTCCAATTATTATTCCTAATAATCTTGAAGTAGCACAAGCTCTGTACCACACCATCATTCCCTCAGGGCTGCTACTCACCGGAGGTAATTCATTAGAGTCCTATGGTGGAGATGCGCCTATGAGAGACAAGACTGAAGCACTGCTACTAGACTTATTCATGGCAGACCGCAAACCTATCTTAGGTGTGTGTCGAGGAATGCAAGTAATTCAAGACCGATTTGGCCAAGGGCTTGTCAGTGTCGAGGGGCACGTGGCTCAAACAATTGAAATAGAGTTCAAAAATATTCATCGCACTGTAAACAGTTATCACGAGCTAGGTGCGCGTAAAAACACCACAGAGTTTTTAGTCGATGCAAAGTCTGACGACGGTGTCATAAAAGCTATATCGCATCCTTCATCACCTATTGCTGGTGTAATGTGGCATCCAGAAAGAGAAACAAAATTCTGTGAATACGATGTTAAATTAATAAGAGAGTTCTTTAATCAATGAAAGCAGTCATACTTGTGGCAGGACTTGGTAGTCGACTTCGGCCGTATACAAACGAACTACCAAAAGCACTGGTTCCATTGAATGGCAGACCATTACTTGAGTATCAACTTAACACCCTTCGTCGATGCGACGTTAGCAACATAAGCTTAGTGACAGGCTATATTCCCGAAGCATTTGATACTTATGGTCTATCTCACTTTCACAATGACCAATACGCAAGTAGTAACATGGTCTATTCACTAATGCAGGCGCGTTCACTTTTTGATGGTCAAGAAGACCTTTTGATTTGCTATGGTGACATCGTATATGACCAACAGGTACTCGACAATGTCATAAATAGCCCTGGCTCCCTTGTGGTTTCAGCTGATTTGGATTGGCATTCATTGTGGCAACTTAGAATGGAAAACCCTTATTCTGATGCTGAGTCGTTCATCATGGAGCAAGGCAGCCAACGCATTTGCTCTTTAGGTCAAAAAATACAAGCAAAAGAAGATGCACAAGCTCAGTATATTGGACTGTTAAAGGTATCAGCAGAATTTCAGTCTCGGTGGCTTGACACATATGACGCGATGCCATTATCAAAGGCCCAAAACCTTTATATGACTGATTTTATTCAAGCTTTGATAGACGAAAAATACGAAGTAACTGCAGCACTTCATCATGGTGGCTGGCTAGAAGTAGATAGCGTTCAAGATAAACAACGGTATGAAAGTTCCTCCCGAATGCTAGCGTTTTTGCATAGTTTCGACTGAACAACACGAACAGCCTTCTAACAATCGCAACAATTCGGTGTTCTAAAAACCTTATCTACTTCGTCTTTGTAGATGTTTAATTATCAAATAACGGTAAGAAATAATGGCAGCAAAGAAAATTTTGATTACCGGACACAATGGCTACATTGGTCCATTATTAGTAAACCTGTTACAGGAAAAAGGGTATGAAATTATTGGCGTTGACGTCAATTATTTCGACGACTCGTGTGAATTTTTTCCCAAAGGATTAAAGCCTTTTACGCAAATAATAAAAGACGTCAGGGATATAGATACACCTGACTTAGAAGATGTTTACGCCATTGCTTATCTAGCCGCAATCTCCAATGACCCCATGGGGGAGCTAAACCCAAAAATCACTGAAGACATAAACTACAATGCTGCAGTACGTTTAGCCCGAAAAGCTAAGAGTGTCGGCGTTAAAAAGTTCATTTACATGTCATCATGCAGTTTATACGGTATTGCTGGAGATGACGCACTTGATGAAACAGCCGAATTTAACCCTGTTACAGCCTACGCAAAATCGAAAGTTGCGGCTGAACTCGAGTTAAAACCACTTGCTGACACCAGCTTTTGCGTAACCTTTCTAAGAAATGCAACAGCATTTGGCAACTCACCGAAGTTAAGAACTGACCTAGTAGTTAATAACTTAGTCGGCTGGGCTGTAACGAAAGGCCAAATAAAAATAATGAGTGATGGTTCACCATGGCGCCCATTGGTGCATGCCGAAGACATATCTAGAGCAGTGATCGCGATGATAGAGACCGACGCAGCGATTATTAATGGAGAAGCATTCAACATAGGCCAAAACACCGAAAATTTCAGGATCAAAGATATCGCAGAAATGGTGAGCCAAGTCGTACCTAACTGTGATGTAGTCTTTACTGGAGAGCACGGTGCGGATTCGAGGACATATCGTGTAAACTTCGACAAAGTTACAAGGATGGTACCAAACTTTACACCTAAATGGACTGTGAGAGCTGGAATTGAAGAACTATACGATGCTTACAAGAAACAAGGCCTCACATTTGATGATTTTTCAGGGAAGCGCTTTGTACGCTTAAAGCAGTTAGACTACCTTAAAGCAGAGAATATAGTGGACGAAGACCTTTATTTTGTAAAAAGAGAGCCACTAATTAAATAGCAAGAGGCCCTTAATTGATCCAAATAGCCGAAAAAGCACTAACATGAATTAATGAGATTACTAAAGTGAATACTAAAGTGAATTACTAAAGTGAATTACTAAAGTGAATTAGTCTCGACTTAATCTGACACTTCTTCTTGAAAAGATGAG
>CETM01004399.1_pt1 | contig 10201 bp, 9 predicted proteins | sample 361451 | NCBI WGS metagenome assembly CETM01 (sample SAMEA2622690, study PRJEB7988) | marine metagenome | isolation source: saline water (ENVO:00002010), including
TGCATGCTAGGAGGTGTCGACAGGTACTACCAGATAGCGAGATGCCTGCGAGATGAAGACCTTAGAGCTGACAGACAATACGAGTTCATGCAACTCGATATAGAAGCTAGTTTCGTTAATGGAGAAGATATTCGCAATATAGTTTCATCAGCGGTTTCTAAGGCCACCGAAACTGTCACAGGTGTAAAGATAGACAACATCCCGTCAATCTCATGGCAAGAGGCAATGGAACGCTTTGGTTCAGATAAGCCAGATGTGAGATTCGGCCTTGAATTGATAGAACTTACAGAGTTATTCAAAAATACGGAATTCAGAGCATTTCAAGCACCATGTGTGAAAGGCATTCGCGTCCCAGGAGGAGCAGAATACTCAAGAGGTCGACTAGATGAGTTAACCGACAAGTCTCAGAATTGGGGAGCAAAAGGTTTAGCTTGGATAAAAATAGAAAATTCTGAAATGGTTTCCCCAATCACCAAATTCTTTTCGGAAGATGAGAAAAACTCTCTTAAGTCGGAAATGGAAGCTGACGAAGGTGATCTTTTGTTGCTTGTTGCTGATGAATGGAGCACTGTATGTCATGTTCTTGGTTTGCTTAGATTAGAGATAGGCAGACCACCAATAAATGAAGGCGAGTTCAATTTTCTATGGGTTATTGATTTTCCATTGTTTGAGGGAACAGATGAAAATGGAAATCCCGCATCTTCTCACCACCCATTCACGATGCCTCATGAAGAAGATCTAAGTCTTCTAGAGAATGGTCAAACAGAAGGAGTCCGTTCCCTTGCCTATGACTTAGTTTTGAATGGTTGGGAGCTCGGCTCAGGAAGTGTGAGAATTCACAGAGAAGACATCCAGAAGCTGATCTTTTCAACATTGGGAATAGAACCAGATGAAGCTGAGAGGCGATTTGGGTTTCTGCTGGATGCATTCAAATTTGGAGCCCCTCCACACGCAGGTTTTGCAGTAGGTCTAGACCGGTTAACAGCTATTCTTGCCGGCGAGGAGAACATTCGTGAAGTGATTGCCTTTCCTAAAACACAATCAGGTGCTGACCCGCTTACTAGCGCTCCATCGCCTATAGAAGATGTACGACTGACAGAGCTTGGTCTAAAAGTTTTACCTCCAACTGAATGAGATGCACTAATCGCTGAGGAAAACTCCACTAGGTTCTAGTGGGTGAACGAAGATCTATTTTCACATGCTGCAAAGGAAAGACTGAAAAATAGAGCCCCTTTGGCTGACCGTTTAAGACCTACACGCCTTGATGATGTAGTCGGTCAGGAGCATCTGATTGGTAAAGACCAGCCACTTCGTCATTTGATTGAAACAGATAAACTTTCTTCCTTGATTCTATGGGGTCCGCCGGGAACCGGAAAAACCACCATCGCCCGCGTAATCGCTCGAGTAACACAACAAGACTTCCATGAAATGTCTGCTGTTTCTGCGAGTGTTAAAGACGTACGAGAACTAGTAGCTGCTGCAGAAACACGGTTGGGCCAGGCTGAGGCAGGCACAATACTTTTTCTTGATGAAGTACACCGATTTAACAAATCACAACAAGATGCTTTGCTGCCTTCAGTTGAATCTGGACTCATCACCCTTATAGGTGCTACAACCGAAAATCCATATTTTGAGGTAAATGCTCCGCTGTTATCGAGATCAACACTGTTTCGTCTCGAACCAATAGATCGTGATTCAATATTGACTCTGATGGCTAGAGGTTTGGAAGAAGAGAAGGTCAAAGCTGATTCGGAGGCGCTGGAATTACTAGCTGACCGCTCAGCAGGAGATGGAAGACAGGCCTTGACTACTCTCGAAGTAGCTTCAGCTATCGCTATTGGAAGAGGAGAAGCGACAGTAACGTTGGAAGACGTTGAAGCTTCATTAGGCGTAAAGGCCATTCGCTACGGAAGGGATGACCACTACGACATAATTAGCGCGTTTATAAAAAGTATTCGCGGTTCTGACGCGGACTCCGGGCTTTACTGGCTGTCTCGGATGATTAAAGCAGGGGAAGATCCAAGGTTTATCGCTCGCCGATTAGTGATATTAGCGAGTGAAGATATTGGTATGGCAGATCCAAATAGCTTGCTAGTTGCAGATGCAGCAGCTAGAGCGGTTGAATTCGTAGGCCTTCCTGAAGCGCAACTAAATTTGGCACAAGCGGTGGTTCATTTATCCACAGCACCGAAATCTAATCGAGTTACAACAGCTTTGACCGCAGCTATGCAAGACGCATCTTCACCCGGAGAAGGGCGAGTTCCACCACATCTTAGAGACGCGCATTACAGTGGGGCTTCAGGTATCGGACATGGAGAGGGTTATGAATATCCGCACAATGATCCAAGTGGTTGGGTTGAGCAAACGTATAGACCTGAAGAGGTTGAGTCAAATGTCTACTACGAACCGTCAGAACACGGATTTGAAAAGCAAGTAATGGAGAGAATGGCTAAATTGAAAAAGAATAAAGAATCCAATGCCAAATCAGAGGTGGATGACTAATGAGACGACGACTCTTCTGGCTACTTTTGGGATGGTCATTTGGTGTTCTAGCTTCAAATTGGATGGAAAACCGTTTCCGTAAAACTGTTAATCGATACGCCAGAAATACTGTTTCCCGATTGGGCTTCATGCCAGAAGAAATACTGAGTAAAAGAAGCGAGGTTTCGGGATGGTTCAGGGAAAGATTCACAAATCGAGAATCAGATTTCTTTCCCAACGGTATAAATAATTTCAGATCTCGTCCTGTAGAGCATCAGGATTATTTGAGGAAATATCACAGACCAGTAAGACCTCAAAATAGAAATTAAGTTTGAACTTGGGCCTACCTATCTGGCTCCTTACATGGCGCTAGGCTCTATTTATGGGAAAACTGCCATCAAGTGCAAAAGCAATTAGAAAAGAATTCACAGAGTTTTTCTCTGAACGCGGCCACGAAATAGTTGCATCAGAAAGCCTGATCCCTCATGACCAGACACTTCTTTTCACTAATTCAGGAATGGTTCAGTTCAAACCTTATTTAACGGGGGAACAGCCTGCTCCTTGGCCGCGTGCCGTAAGTGTGCAGAAATGCGCAAGAGCAGGTGGAAAACACAATGACCTAGACGAAGTTGGAAGGACCAGTCGCCATTTAACTTTTTTTGAAATGATGGGAAACTTCAGCTTCGGTGACTACTTCAAATCTGACGCTTGTTCCTATGCATGGGAATTCGTAACGAAAAACCTCAAATTGGATCCGGAAAGACTCTGGGTCACAGTTCATGAAACTGATGATGAAGCAGAGGAGATATGGATAAATGAAATAGGTGTTGATCCTCAAAGAATTCAGCGCTTAGGCGAAGACAATTATTGGAGGATGGCTGAAACTGGACCATGCGGACCTTGTTCAGAGATCTTTTGGGACAAAGGGCCAGAATTTGGACCTGATGGAGGACCAGCTCACGGCGGAGAAGAACGTTTTGTTGAAATTTGGAATCTAGTTTTCATGCAAGTTGAGCAGCATCCGGATGGGTCAACCACACCGCTACCAGACCCAGCGATAGATACGGGTTTAGGTTTAGAACGAGTTCTTACGGTGATGCAGGGAGTTGACTCAGTTTGGGAAACTGACGAAATATCAAAAATTATCAAAGGAATAGAAAAGTTAACTTCTATCTCGTACGGAAACGAAGAGAGATCAGATGTCTCAATGCGCATCATTGCTGACCATGCCCGGTCCTCGACATTTTTGATAAGCGACGGAGTTTTTCCAAGTAACGAAGATAGGGGCTATGTCCTTAGAAGGATTATTCGGAGATCAGTCAGACATGCATGGTTATTGGGACTTCAAGATTCAGTTATGCCATTATTAGCAGAATCAGTAATTGAAATAATGGGCTCTGACTATCCTGAACTTAATCAAAATATTGATTTCATCAAAGAAGTCTTACAACGAGAAGAAGACAGATTCCGTGAAACATTAAAGGCAGGTCTATCGATTCTCGACGAATCGATTTCAGATCTCGGAAAAAGTAAAACGCTTAGTGCTGACGTAGCTTTTAAACTGCACGACACCTATGGATTTCCTCTTGAGTTAACCGAGGAAATTTGTGCAGAAAGGTCAATTGATGTTGATATCGAAGGATTCAAAGAATCAATGTCAAATCAACAAGAAAGAGCACGTGCGGCACGTAAAGATTCGTTGACAAATGATGAAACAGGAGAGTTAAGGAAAGTTCTGGATGAAAAAGGACCAACTCTTTTTGTTGGCCGTGACGAAGACAAGAGTGATTCAACTGTCTTATATTTTGATAAGAGTCTGATAGTTCTAGATAAAACCCCCTTCTATGCAGAATCCGGCGGTCAGATAGGCGACACAGGAAAAATTTCAACAGAAACAGGTGAAATAAAAATACTTGACACAACTCTTGCTTTAGACGCAATCCATGTGCATCAGTACGAAATAATCACCGGTCATTTAGAAGCAGGACAAAAAGCCAATGCGGAAATAGACAGCGATAGAAGATCGAAGATTCGACGAAACCACACAGCTACACATCTAATCCACTGGGCGCTTCGCGAAGTCCTTGGAGATCACGTTAAACAGCAAGGCTCATACGTAGGTCCTGATCGGTTGAGATTCGATTTCAGCCATTTTGAAGCAATGACCGCAGAACAGATTTCTTCTGTGGAAGATCTTGTTAATTCTGAAGTGCTGAATAATTACCAATGCAGCCATCAGGAAATGACACGGGAAACAGCTGAAGAGAAGGGAGCCATAGCTTTCTTCGGTGATAAGTATGGAGACACTGTCAGAGTTTTAGAAGCAGGTCCAAATTCTTTAGAGTTTTGCGGCGGAACTCACGTTTCGGCATTAGGAGATATAGGGCTTGTGAAAATTATTTCAGAAGGATCTATAGGTTCGAATATTCGACGAATAGAAGCAGTTGCAGGTTCATCAACTATTGAAAATTTAAGGAAGGCTGAAGATCTTATTTCAAACGCGGCTGACCTTGTGGGAGTACCACTTGAAGATCTAATAGACGGAATAAAAAGAAAACTAGATGAACTCAAAGGATTAAAAAATGAAGTCCAAAATCTGAAACGTAAAGAAGCATTGGGCATGGTCAAAGAGCTTGCTGGTAATGAAGAAAATGGGATAGTTGCTTCAATAATTGAAGGAGTCGACAGGGAGAGCTTAAGAGAACTTGCTGTTGCAGTGAGAGATCAGGAAAGAGTTAAAGCTGTAATTCTAGGAACTGCTCCTGCTGATGGGGGCGCGGCCTTGATTGCTGCTGTAAAAAGCGACAGTGGTTTAAATGCTGGAATGATCTTGTCCGAAGCAGCTAAAACAATAGGAGGCGGGGGAAGGCCGAACGACGAACTCACCATAGTCGGAGGAAAAAATCCAGAAAACCTAGAAAAAGCCTTAGAACAAGCTCGGGCTGCCGCCCACACTAGCTAGAAGTATGAGAGCGTTGGGCGTAGACCTTGGTGAGAAACGAATCGGAATCGCAGTCAGCGACAGTAATGGGAAAGTAGCAACTCCTCTTCAAGTCATAATTCGTTCAAAAAGCATTAAGCAAGACCACAAAAAAATTAGCGACTTGGTTGATGAATGGGAAGCAGACATCGTTGTAGTCGGTATGCCTTACTCGTTAAACGGAAGTAAAGGTTTAGCAGCCAAAACAGTTGAGAAAGAAGTTAAAGAGTTGTCCTCCGCCTTAGAAGTTCCAGTGGCTACCCAAGATGAACGTTTGACGACCGCCATAGCTGCAAAAGAGTTGGCCATTCAAGGCCTTGACAGTAAGAAGCAACGCAAGGTTATTGATCAGGTCGCAGCATCAGTAATTCTGCAATCCTGGTTGGATAACCGGACTTGAATGGAGACAGGTGACAGACGACAAACCAAGTGAAGAACCTTATGAAAGACGTATTTCCAACGAAGAGGAAAGTAGCTTTCAAGAGTTTTCGTTAACTGAAGCTGACTATGAAATAAGATCAGACGTTCGCTGGGTTCGTTACAGACCTCCAATGGGGCCAATAATTCGCTGGGGTTTAGTTGCTTTGGTCATAATTACTGTTTTAGTCAGTGGATGGACACGACTTGAAAACTGGATTGACGAACAAGTAGAGCCTGATCAGATATCGGGAGAAGAAGTCGAGTTTTCGATAGAAGACGGTTGGACTACAAATGATGTCATAGCAACCTTGGGTGATCTTGAAATAATTGACAACCCAACAATGTTCAGACAATGGATGCGATGCCCTTCAGTTTTGAAGAGATTTTTGGATTGCATTCCAGATGAGGATTACTCGTTTCAAGCAGGACGGTACGTATTAAGAGAGCATTCAAGTTTTCATGAGACAGTTGCAGAGTTAAGAAAAGGTCCAATACCTGAAGAAGTCATAAGAGTGACTGTTCCAGAGGGATTAACTTTGGAACAGATCACCAAACGATTACTTGAGAATTTACCTTCCTTCGATGAAGAGGAACTTAGAATCTCGCTATTAGATGATCGGTTGAAATGGGAGCATTACCCTTCTAACCTTTCTTTTCTTTTAGCGGAAGGATTACTCTTTCCGGACACTTACCAGCTGGATGAAGCAACGGTTTCGGATGAAATGAATTTACTGTTGCGAATGCACAAACAATTTTTAAAAGTTATTGAAGAGGAACAAATAGATGAAAAAATTAAATCCCTTGGCATTACACCTTATGAAGCAATAGTGATTGCCTCATTGATTGAAGAAGAAGCGCAACTTGCTGAAGAAAGACCGAAGATAGCGAGAGTTATTTACAACCGTCTTGAAAGGGGATGGCGGTTGGGTATAGACGCAACATCTCGTTACGCGGTTGGTAAAACAGCTGGTCAAGAACTAACGACCGAAGATTTAGAATACGACTCTCCATGGAACACACGTGTGTCGTTGGGACTTCCACCAACAGCTATTTCAGCACCTGGAAGAGCTTCGATCCAAGCAGCTCTTAACCCTATAGAAGGCAAGTGGCTTTATTATGTTCGTACTGATGAAAATGGAGTTGCTGGCGCTCACACTTTTGCTACTTCCGCAGAAGAGTTCGAAAAAGCAAGAAAAATATGCGTAAATAAAGATCTAGGTTGCGGTTAGATCTGCGATAATTTCATTATGAAGATTAGTGGTTCAACCAACTTGGTAGCAGTCATAGGTGATCCAGTCAAACATTCTTTATCTCCTGTAATCCTCAATGCAGCTTTTAATAAAGCAAAAATTGACTGGGTCTATGCTGCTTTTGAAACACCAGAAGACAAACTTGCAGATGCAATTAAAGGAATCAGAGCTCTACACATAGCAGGTCTTTCTGTGACCATGCCACACAAGTCAAATATTTGCACACTTCTTGACGAAGTCAGTGAGAGTTCGAAAATTCTTGAGGCAGTTAATTGTGTAGTTAATGATGAAGGAAAGCTAAAAGGGTATAACACGGATGGGGATGGTTTTTTAGACGCTTTGAGTCATGACTCCGGTATGGATGTAGCCGACAAAAAGGTACTGGTAGTAGGCGCAGGTGGATCAGCTAGATCAATTATTTACTCCTTGGGAAAAGCAGGAGCAGGAGATGTGGCTGTTATTAACAGAACCAAAGAGAAAGGTTTTGATGCAGCCAAATTGGCTGGCCCAACCGGAAGACATTTAGAGGAAAGCGAGCTGCCTGCGTTTGCGGCGGAAGCAGATCTAGTAATAAACGCAACACCAATAGGAATGTCACACACAGAAGAAAAGCAAAAATTTCCTATAGAACCAAACTTATTATCGAAGGGTCAATTAGCTGTTGATCTTATCTATCATCCAATTTCGACTCCTTGGTTGGAAGAATTGAAGAAACGAGGAGTCGAAGCACATGGGGGACTCTCAATGCTTATTTTTCAAGCGGCAAGAGCTTTTAAACTTTGGACAGGGCAACAAGCTCCATTAGTGGCTATGAGAAAAGCAGCCTTGAAAAAAATTCAATAAATGGCCTCTTTATAAACATTTCAACTATTCGTTTCAGTCGACTGCCTGTATGTAGGTAATCTAAAGAGATGTCTAAAGAAAAAATTCCACATGTGGCTTTAGTAGGTCACATGGGTTCGGGCAAATCAACTGTTGGGCCTTTGTTAGGAAAATTGATGAAATGTAATCACGTAGACCTGGACGTAGTAATAGCGAATCAGGCAGGACGTAGCATAGGGGTGATTTTTGAGGAAAAAGGGGAAAAAGCTTTTCGTGATTTTGAAGAACTAGCTCTTAAGTCAAAAATCTCAAATCAAGAACCACTCGTAATATCGACAGGTGGCGGCATAGTTGAAAGAACTGCAAATCGGGAGTTGCTGAAGGAGAAATCTTTTGTTATTTGGCTTCGTGCAGATACTGAAACATTAGTTAAACGCGTAGGAAATCATCCCCTTAGACCACTATTAAAAGAGAAAGACCCTTTAGAAGTGTTTTTCGAATTAGATAAAGAAAGAGCACATCTGTATCAAGAAATAGCAGACTTAGAAATAGACACCAGCAACACGGAACCTTCAAATGTTTCTGAGATGCTGTTCGATAGTTTAAAGTCTCGCTTAGGTTTAAATCATGAATGAAGTCCAATTAGCGTTACCAAATGGCGATTCATATCCAGTAATTGTTGGAAATGGAGCTATAGAAAGGTTGCCTTCCTTGATCCCCTCTGCTTCTCAGCGCGCAGCCATAGTCACTCAAGGAAATATTGGTTTGAGTGTACAAACAGGTATCGAACAAAAAACCTTTGAAATTGATGATGGAGAAGAAGCTAAATCTCTAACAACAATTGAGCAACTATGCAGCGCCTTTGCTCAATGGGGTCTTACGAGAGCTGACGTAGTTGTAGGTGTAGGAGGGGGTGTTGTTACAGACGTGGCTGGATTTGCTGCAGCTACTTACCACAGGGGGGTAGCTGTGGTTCATGTTGCTACAACACTTTTGGCTCAGATTGACGCTGCAGTAGGTGGTAAAACCGGAGTTAACTTGCTAGAGGGAAAAAACCTTGTAGGGGCTTTTTGGCAACCATCAGGCGTAATATGCGATCTTGATGCTTTAGATACTTTACCTGAGCGTGAACTTCGCTCTGGCTTCGGTGAATTGGCAAAATACCACTTTTTAACAGGCGATCCACTCAGCGAGATGGAACTTGAAGACAGAATTGTAAGAGCAGTTCAAATAAAAGCTGGAATAGTCAACCAAGATGAAAAGGAGCAAGGCATACGTGCTTTGCTTAATTATGGCCACACTTTAGGCCATGCCATTGAGAGCGCTGGAAGTTATGAAGTCAAACACGGAGAAGCGGTAGCAATAGGGCTCATTTATGCTGCGGAACTTGCCCATACATTAGATCGGATCTCTTATGAAAGAGTTCAAGAACATCGTCAAGTTGTAGAAAGTTATGATCTGCCGAGTGTAGTTCCAACAGCAGTTACTGACGAAGATCTAATGTCCGCTATGACACGTGATAAAAAAGCAGTGGATGGATACACCTTTATTTTGGATGGCCCGAAAGGACCAGAAATCGTAAAAGGTGTAGAAGAAGTCGCAATACAAGAAGCCCTGAGAAAAGTTAGATGAACTCAACAAAAGCGAGGAAGAGATGAACGAGCCTATTATTTTGCTTCTATCTGGACCAAATTTAAATCTTTTAGGAGAAAGAGAGCCTGAAACTTATGGCAAAGAAACTTTAGAAGAACATTTTCAAATGGCATTAAAAAGCGCAACGGAAATAGGACTACATTTAGAGCATTTTCAGTCGAACCACGAAGGTGAGCTGATTGATGCTATTCATGCAGCACGAGAAAGATGTTCTGGAATAATCATTAATCCAGGAGCATTCACTCATTACGCATGGGCAATACATGACGCCTTGGCAACTTTCGAAGGCCCAGTTATAGAATTGCACATATCTAATCCGGCATCCAGAGAACCGTGGAGGCACACCTCTGTTGTAGCACCGGTAAGCTCAGGTACTATTGCTGGATTCGGAGCATTAGGTTACGAAATAGCAATTAACGCTATAGCAGGCATGGTTAAAAATGAAAAAAGTTGATGCCGTCTTTGACATGCAAGGACGACTTTCAAGACTCATTGAGAAATTTGAATCCCAAGGATGCGAATCACTTTTAGTCACCTCGCTCACTAATATCTATTATCTTTCAGGATTCACAGGTTCAGCCGGCTTGCTATGGGT